>Ga0310786_10000468_pt1 | contig 65489 bp, 65 predicted proteins | sample AusTroGonzalo_MG_FD_203881 | JGI IMG/M metagenome (GOLD analysis project Ga0310786, IMG submission 203881) | Bovine rumen microbial communities from tropical cattle in Woodstock, Queensland, Australia - Gonzalo_03 (v2) (version 2) | ecosystem: Host-associated > Mammals > Digestive system >...
TGAGAAAAAAGAAGTTTTATACGCAAATCGCGTTATAAACAAAATGGCACATAAAACACTACCTTTGTTAAGAGAGGCTTTAAAGAACGGTGAAACCTTTGGACCTGAATTTATGAAAAAATTTGAAAAAGAATTTGAGATGGCTCTCCCGGAAATGAAAAAGGAAACTGCACCAAAACAAGAAAATACAGAGAAAAAGGCTGTTTTTCCTGCGTTGCTATTGCTTAAGAACAAACAGCAATAAATACAGGTTATTGAATAGTTCGGGACTTGTGAGCTGATTCCGATCACAGAATAAAAAACCACCTTTAGGGTGGGTTTTTTATTATATAGATTGCGGAGCAATGGATTTTAATTTTTTTCCCTTTTAATCTCTTTTTCTTTCTAAAGTTTTTGTTTGTCCGTTGATATTAATCAAGACACAGCCGAAGATTATGAACGCACCGCCGATGAGTTGGCTGGCGTAAATGGGTTGCTCTAGAAAAAGAAAAACCATTATCGCAACAAAAAGCGGGGAAAAATAATCCAAAATACTGCTGGTTAAGGAACCTAATTTTGCAACGGCAGCATTCCAGCAAAGGTAGGCTATGAGAGTGACGCAAGTACCTATGTAAAGGAGCGTCAATACCTCTTTAGCGGTGAAAAATAAAATGTGCGGGCGGATTATTTCAAAAACGACGAATAATGGCAGAAGCAAAATGCTGCCTATGCCCGCTATCATGGTAAGAAAAACGTCAGGGCTTAAATTTTTGTCCTTTTTGTATTGCAAAAAAGTGTAAACCGAAAAAGAAAAAGTCGCTATTAAAACAAAAATGTCTCCCGTGTTAAATTGCAAGTCGGCAAGTATCGCAAAATTGCCGTCGGTGATGATGTAAAGCACTCCGAAAAGAGCAATTAAAATGCCTAATGATTGCAAATTAGTTATGACTTTTTTCAAAAAAACAAAGTTCAAAAGGACGACAAAAAGAGGTATTGCCGTGCCTATTAAAGCCATGTTAAGAGCGCTGGTTGAATGTCCTGATGTATAAAAGCAAAGGTTATCAAAAACCGGGACGGCAAACGCTAATGCCAGAATTAATTTCCATTGCTTTTTTATAATGTACCATTCCTTTTTTACTTTCTTAAAAGTAAGAGCAAATAAAAAGGAAAAGGCAATAAACCAACGGAAAAAAGCAAATTCTACGGGACTGATGTTATCCGACATTTCAGTCGCTATCAAAGGGTTCCCTGCCCATATAAGTATCGCGATAAATGCAAGGATAACTCCGTAAATAAAATCTTTGCGCTTACTTAAAAATTGTTTCATTTTTACTTGCTCTTTCTAAAAGAAAAATTGCGGTGAAGAATATAGGTGAGTATGGTTGAAATGCAAAGATACAGCCCTTGGGAAAGTATGGGGCCCAGCATCAGAACGATGACTAAAAAGTTCAAAATAGCAGCATTTACAAAAAACATTTGAATGTAAACAAGCCATGTTTTTAAAAACTCTTTGCCAAGGTCGCCATGGCTTCGGAAAACATAATAACGCATCGTTAAAAAAGAGATGTTTACGGTGATGAGATATTGGGTAATCAATGCCGCATTATAATTTATCCCGATGATGCGATAAATAAAAATAAAGACAAGATAGGATATCACGGTGTTAAATCCGCCTACTAACACAAAGCGGATTTTCTCATCGATTTTAAACCATATATCCTCTATCTTTTTGTAAAGGTTAAACATTAAGCAGCGACTTATCCATTGCGGTTTCATATTCCATTTTGCGATTGGGTGATAAAATGTTTTTATCAATTACTCCCGTGTTCATATCAACATCAATCATGTTCGGGTGAATCATAATTTCCGCTTCGGTGTATTTGGAAGGAATACGCAAACCGCGAATTCTTGCTTTGTTAATCTTACCGGTGAACAAAACAGAGTAAAAATAGGTTTTGGTCGGGTAGTTTATGAAAAGGCGTAAAAACTTCAAAAGCATGAATTTTATAAGACCTCCGTCCCAAAGGTAGCTCATCGAACTGTTGTGTGAAAAGGTGTTAAAAAAGCGTTCGTTGATGATGCGAATGCGAGGGATGTTGTATTGTTCGGCCACCTTTTTCATTACCGAAAAAATTGCCGGTATCATATGAACATGGCGGTGCGAGTCAATGTGGTCAATCACGATACCTCTATCGCGGAGCTTGTCCATCTGGGCAATCGTTTCAATTTCAATTTGCGACTGCAATTCTTTTTTGTGGAAAATGGAAAGGAGAAAAAGCCTGATAAAGCCGCCGCGAAACTTGCCGAAGGTGTCGGTTAAATAAGACACATCTTCCGCATCGTTGATTGCATGCCCTATCATAATGTTAAGGTGTAAGCCTGTTTTGATTTCAGGGTGCGTTTCGGCAATGTTGATGGCATCAATCGAGTGGGTGAGGTTGGTGATGACGCTTATGCTGCGAAGGGCGCCGTTCATAATGGCGCTTGTCACTGCGCGGTTTACGCCGTTACTGATACCAACATCGTCAGCGTTTAGGAAAAATCTCTTAGTCGGTTTTAGCATTTTTTGTACTCCTTGTTAAAAATTCGGCAAAGTAAAGCGGACGCTTTTTAACTTCCATATGAATCTTGCCGATATATTCGCCAACTATGCCAAGTACGATAAGTTCAACCGCGCCGATGAAAGTGACAGCGGTCATAATCGTAGCGTATCCCGAAGAAGGCTTGTTTAAAATAAAATGCTCGGCAATAACGTAAATCATTAAACCTGCCGCAAATAACGCGGTAAGCACGCCAAGATAAATCGACAGGCGCAGCGGCTTTACCGAAAACTCGGTGATGCTGTCAATCGCCAGCGCCACACTTTTGCGTAAGTTGTATTTCGAAGTACCGGTGTGCCTTTTCGGTGCGATAAAGGACAACGTGCAAAGGTTCTTTTGCGGCACTGCCCAGCTTAAAAGTCCGCGGAAAACTCTATCCTTCTCGCTAAAGTTTTTAAGGAAGGAGATATACTTTTTATCCACAAGGCGAAAGTCGGGATTCTTTTCCGGAATCTCGGTTTCGGATATGAGATTCAAAAACTTAAAAAATATTTTCGACAGGACTTTATAGGTTTTTGAAGCGCCTAAATTATCCACCCTTTTGGTTAGGATAATATCATCGCCGCCTTGCCACTTCGCCACCATTTCGGGAATGAGCGAAGGTGGGTGTTGAAGGTCAGCATCCATGAAAATAACCGCATCGGACTTGGCATAGTCCATGCCTGCGGTCATTGCAATTTCATGTCCGAAGTTGCGCTTTAAGTTCACGATTTTGACAGCAGGATCTTTCTTTTGCAGCTTTAAACATTCGGCAAGAGTGGCGTCCGTCGAGCCATCGTTTACAAAAATCAGCTCGATTTTCTTTAAAGGAAGGGACGCTAATTCCTTTTTAAGGCTTTTATATAAAGGCGTAATGTTGCCTTGTTCGTTATAGGCAGAAATTACTATGCTTAAAGACTGCTTTGTCATCGCTAAGGTTCCTTTGAAGGTAAAATCATGAAGTAGTATATATCCATTTTTCCAGTTTTGCCAAAGGTACTTTTTAATTTTATTTCAAGCGAGGAAAGAGAGGTTGTTTCGTACTTGTTTTTAAGAGCGTGATAGGTTTCCTTTTCTTCGGAAATTACCAAAACTCCATGTTTTAAAAAGGTTGCTTCCTGCACCCAGGGGTTGGCCGGATTTTTGATATCCAAGATAACTGTCGGGTGGTCGCTATCGTAAAGCGACATATTTGCGGCATGCCAAATGTCTCCCGCGACATAGTAAAGTTTTTGGTCGTTGCCGATGGCAGAGTGAAGTAGGTAGGCAAAGGCTTTCGCGTCCAAGTTTTGCTTTTTTCCATCGGTATAGGAATAGATTGTTCCCGCTGCCAGCATAAATAAAAACATCAGAGCATATGCGCCTTTTAAAAGGTTCTTGAAGGTGGTTTTACCGAGTGCAAAGGGAAAGAATACAAACAGCTCTATGGTTAACATGTAAAGAAGCGGGACGCCCCACATACTTTTCAAATATACGCCCGTAAAAAACGCGATAGAGGCAAAAATTAACAGCGGAGCGAGTCCCAGGCAAAAGATAAAAAGCTTATCATCTTTGGATACTTGCGGGGTGGTGCTTTTTTGGTTTTTATAAAATGCGCCAAAGTAAAGAAGGATTGCTCCCAGGCCTGCCAAGACTTGCGCCGATATAAACTTCACGGGATGCCAAAGGTGCGAAAAGTAGCCCAAAGACGAAGGGCTTCCTGTGCGGTGGGCAAAATAATCAAGCACGAAAAAGTCATAGCTATAAAGCCAAATAATGTGTGGCGATATGATAATGACGGCGATAATTATGCTTAGGTAAAAGCCAAAGGCTTTGAGAGCCTTTCTGCCCAGCGGAGAGGCAAGCATATATAAACCCGCGCCCATAATCAACACGCCGCAAGTGTATTTTGTAAGCAGGTTAAGTGCGGTGAAAATACCGAACAAAATCCATGAGGACAGGGAGCTTTCATGCGTCGCTTTATAAAAGTAAAAAGTGAGCATGGGCCAAAGGGCAAGGGATACAATGTTTACATTATATTCTGCCGAGGTGAAGCCGTAGTAAATTACTCCTTCAAGCAATATCACGCATAAGAAACTTTTTTCCACACTTAGAAACAGGCGGGCAAGGCGGAAAATGTAAATGAAACCTAACAGGATAAATACTTGGCTTAAAAGGTAAATGCCGATTGCCTTTTGCCCGAAAAGCCAAAAGAAAAAAGCTGCGGGGAAGCCCGAAAGCGGTGGGTGCTTTTGCGTACCGAAGTCGCAGATTTGTCCCCATATAACGGCCTCGATGCTGTCCATGGGAATGCTTTGGCGCAGCAGCGGAATAAGCGTCCAAAGGACAAAATGCACCATTAAAAACAGGCAAAAGCTCCGGCTTTCTTTGCTTTTAAAGTTAAAGTGTTTGCTAAGATTCATACCTTTTATCGCTCGCTTTTAAGGGGTTAAAAATTATGGTCTTTAGGATAGCCGATAACCTGAGTGCGGGCAAGATTATACTTGATAAAAAACTAATTACGAATTAGGAATCAAAGGCAAGAAAAGGGAGCGTGAGATGAAAAAATTATTGATGCTGATGTTTGCCGCCTTTTTGGCTTTTCCTTGCGGAGCGAGGGCTGATGTTGCCGAGCTTATAAGTCAAGGAAAAATATCCGCAATAAAAAATATAAATGAAAAGGATGCAAACGGGTGGACGCCTTTGATGTTGGCGGTGTATCAAAATGCTTCCGCGAAGATTGTTAAGGATATTATCAAGAAAGGCGCAAGAGTCGGAGATAAGGAAATTAAAGGTTGGTCGGCGCTTATGTTGGCGGCGCGCTACAATACCAATCCCGATGTTATTACCGTTCTGACAAAGGCGGGCGCCGATATTAATGATAAAGATAAAACAGGAGCAACCGTCCTTATGATTGCTTTGGAACATAATAAAAATCCCGAGGTTGCTGCGGCTTTGCTTAAGGCGGGGGCCGATGTTAATGCAAAGCGTTTTAACGGTGGGACGCCTTTGATTACCGCGATTAAGTATTCTCGAAGCCCCGAGCTTGCGGCAATGCTTATAAAGCACGGGGCAAAGGTGAATGAGTCGGATAGCTTGGGGCGGACGCCTCTTAGCGTGGCAGTGGAGGAAAACGATAATCCTTTGGTGACCGAGCTTTTGCTGGCGGGCGGGGCGGATGTTAATTTTACCCCCGAGGGCGGTTATCCTCCCATATTCGGAGCGGCAATGAAAGCTAAGCGTCCCGAGATTATAAATATGTTGGTGCAAAGCGGCGCGGATATCAAGAAAGTCGCACAAAACGGCATGACGGTTTTGGACGCTGCGGCGGCGACTAATCCCAATCCTTATGTCATAAACGCAATTATTAAAAGCGGGCTTAAAGCAGGTGGTGAAGGTAGAAAAAGCACATATCTGCCTTTGATTTTGGCTGCGGAAAGAAATGAAAATCCCGAAGTGATAAAAGTGCTTTTGGCAGCGGGTGCCGATCCTAACAAGGCGAACAGCGCTCTTGTTACGCCTATGATTGCGGCGGCGGCAAATAAAGAGGTCGGGGTTATGCGTGCTTTGATAAAAGCGGGAGCAAATGCGAATTACCGTGCACTGAAAGGTGTGACGCCTTTGATATTTGCAGCAGAGAAAAATTCTAATCCCGAAGTGATAAAAGCGCTGATAAATGCGGGAGCTAATGTTAATGATAAAGACGAGTCGGGGGTTACTCCGCTTTTAGCTGCCGCGGCTAATAATCCCAGTGTGGATGTGCTTAGGACGCTAATCGTAAACGGTGCGGATATGAACGATCGCGATGATAATCTTTTAACTCCTTTGATGGTGGCGGCAGGACAAAACAGTAATCCCGAAATCATCAAAGTGTTAATGCTTGAAGGGGCAGATGTTAATGCTAAAGATATAAAAGGAAGAACGCCTTTGATGTATGCGGCTACCAAAAATCAAAACCCCGCGATTATAGATGTTTTAATCAGGAGCGGAGCCAGAATTGATGCGATGGCGGAAAAGGGAGTCACGCCTTTGATGTATGCGGCGACGCAAAATCCTAGTCCCGAAGTCATAAAAGAGCTTATTAAAAACGGTGCTGATGTGAACGCAAAAGGCCCTATGGGTATGACACTTCTGATGCTTGCCGTTATGCAAAATCCCAGTGTCCCCGCCATAAATGCTCTTATCGAAGCGGGGGCGGATGTAAATGCTAAAGGTCCACAGGGGACTACGCCCCTTATGTGCGCGGTGATAAAAACCGTTAATCCTAAAATCGTTGAGCTGCTGATTGAAAAGGGCGCGGATATAAAAGCAGTGAGCGCGGTGGGGGAAACTATTCCCGACCTTGCCGGTAAAAATCCCAGAATCTATGGAACGCCTGTCTATGAAAAGCTTATAAAATAAGAAGGTACGAGGACGATATTTTGTTTGCGTCTTTTTTGTAAGAGTAATAACCTTAGCGATAAAGTTTCGCGACTGTATTTTAAGTTTAATTTTTTAGGGAGAAAATTATGAATAAAGAAGCGCAAAACAAAGAAGATCGTTGCGATAGAAAAGTGGTGCTTTCGTGGCAGAGATTTTTGTTGCCGAATATCCATATGGACGGATGGAAGTTTGTAGGAATTACCTCGGGTATTGCCTTCGTGCTGTGCTTCTTTTCCGATGTGCTCGGCTTTATGGGACTTTTGGCAGCCGTGTTCGTGTATTTCTTCTTTCGTGATCCCGAAAGAGTTACGCCTGTCGGAGATAACCTTATTATTGCTCCCGCCGACGGAACGGTTAACAGTATCGTGAAAGTCGTGCCGCCCGCCGAAATGGATATAGGGAAAGAGCCTGTTTACAGAATCAGCATTTTCCTTTCGCTTTTTAATGTGCATATAAATCGGGTGCCGGCCACGGGAAAAATTACTAAACAAGTCTATGTAGCAGGGAAGTTCCTTAACGCTTCTTTGGATAAGGCAAGCGCAGAAAACGAGCGCAACCTTGTGTCGATGAAGACTGCTTATGGAAATAATAACCTCGGCTTTGTGCAAATCGCCGGGCTTATCGCAAGGAGAATCCTTGGTGATTTGACGGTGGGACAAGAGGTCAAAAGCGGGCAAAAATTCGGGCTTATGCGCTTTGGCAGCCGAATGGATGTCTATTTGCCCGAAGGAATCGAGCCCATGGTCGATTGTGGGCAGGAAACTATCGGCGGCGAAACTGTAATTGCCGATATGAGTGTGAAAACCGGACGTAAAGGAGTTGTTCGTTAATGGTAAGAAAAAGAAAAACCGTATCCAAAGTTTCTAATGTTGTGGAAGCTTCAATAAGTGCTAAAGATAAGATAAAGGGCTTTTTGTTGTTTACAACCATGATACCTAATTTGGTCACATTGTTGGCGCTTTCATGCGGAGTGTCTGCAATGCGCTGGGCAGTCATGGGGAAGTGGGATTTTGCCGCTTTGTTCATCATATTGGCGGCGGTGTTCGACGGGCTGGACGGACGCATCGCAAGAATGCTTGACGCTACTTCCAAGTTCGGAGCCGAACTTGATTCTCTGTCCGATTTTGTCAGCTTTGGTGTGGCGCCTGCGTTTGTAATGTATATGTGGTCGCTGTCCGTGTTCCCAAAAATAGGTTGGATGTTGGCGCTTTTGCTGTCAATTTGCTGTGCCTTGCGATTGGCAAGATTCAACACAATGCTTGAGGAAGAACCTCGTGCGCATTACTGGGATTATTTCTTTGTAGGTTTGCCCGCACCGGGTGGTGCTATGGTCGCAATTGCGCCTTTGATGCTGTATCTTGATACTGGGAATGACTTTTTCAATACTCCTTGGCTTGTCGGAATGTTCGTTTTTGTGGCAGCAGTTCTGATGGCGAGCAGAGTGCCGACAATATGCGTGAAAAAAGTCAAAATCAGAGCGAAAGATACGCCGTTCTTTTTGGTCTTGGCCGCCGTTTATTTGGGCTTCTTGTTCACGCAATTTTGGTTGGTTATGAGCGTTACGACAATCGTTTATCTGGCCATTGTTCCCTTTGGTTTGATACTGTTCTATAAGATGAAAAAGAAGGCCGAAGAATAACGCTTTTTCGGCTTTAAAATCTTTTTATTGATCCTGTAGAGGGAAGGAAGATGGAGAGAAAATATACCAAGGAGCATAGTTGGATTGAGGTAGATGGCGACGAAGCCGTCGTCGGTATTACTGATTATGCGCAAAGCGAGCTTGGAGATGTAGCTTTTGTCGAGCTGCCGATTGTCGGCGGAGCGCTTAACAAAGGCGAGCGGTTTGCGGTTATCGAGTCGGTCAAGACTGCAAGCGAAGTCTATGCCCCTATATCGGGAACGGTGACAGAGCTTAATGCCGATTTGGAAAAGAATCCAAGTCTTGTTAATTCAGATGCCGAAGGCAAGGGGTGGTTTATCAAAATAACTTCTGCCGATTTTACCGAGCTTGATTCTCTTATGAATAAAGATGAGTATGATGCTTACTTAAAGGGTGTCTAGCTGTCTTTAAATATTAATTTTCTCTTTTTTAAATGTTGCGTATGTCCGCAAGGCGAAGGCGCCTGCACAATGATGGGATAAGCGCTCTGGCTATATCCGGATGTTCATTTATCAGGTTGTAAAGGTCGTCTTTAGTAAGGCGGAACATGAGCGTGTCGTCAATTGCCGATATGGTAATGTCGATAGGCGCGGGGTCAAAGGCGTAAACTTCGCCGAACGAGCCGCCTTTCTTTATGTCCTTTATGGTTTTGCCTTCCTTGGAAAAGCGCACCGCTCCTTGGACGACGATGTAGAGTGAGTCTAAAACTTCGCCTGCCTTTACAATGTCCGAACCCAAAATAGCCGTAACATCACTGCTTTGCTCGACAATGTCGCTAAGCACCGATTCAGGTATGTTTTCAAACAAAGGAACGGTCTTTAAAAATAAAACTTTTTCAAATGTAAGGCGCATATTTTTTCTCCTTAAAATCAATCCAGAATAAAACGCGCAAGCTCGGCTACGTTCTTGCAATCGTCTTTTAGGTAATCTTTGGCAAGCTCTTTCATGCGAGCGCTTCCAAGGGTGCGGTTTAATGCCCAAAGTGCGGTCTCTTTGACCAGGCAACTTTTGGATTCCATAGCGCCGAGCAATACCGGCTCAAGATTTAAATCTTTGGAATTGCCGGCAAGGTAAAGCGCGGCGGCTTCTGTCCATTCATGCAGGTTTATCGGGGCAAAAGTGATTATGTCGGCAAGCCTTTGCTCAAAAGGCAAGGAAGGAAGCTTTTCCGCTTTTGACGAGGTGTTTAAGCCGAGCTTTGCCGATAAATCATCGCTGGCTTCCAAGATGATTTTTAATAAACGGATAATCTCATTGCTTTGCTTTTGCTCGTTATAAAGGGCAGTGGTCAGAATGCTAAGAGCTTCCTTTTGCTCGCCACTTGGTTTTACTTTGGCAGGGGTAAGGTCTTTGATGCAGACGGAAAGCCAACGGTTACGTTCCTGCTCCAGCCTGAAAGCAGTCTTGAATATCTCAACATTTAACGGACGGAAAAGGTAATCCTTGGACGACAAAAGCGAGAGTATTTGCAAGCGGTTTTTAGGCGAAGTGTTGTTTAACATATCGGATAAAATAGTGGCAGCATCATCACCACCTATCCTGCCGACAAGATTGATAATGCGGGGCTCTAAAGAAGACATCCTTTCATCTTTAAGTGCAGCGGAAAGGTAAGGCAAAGCCTTTTGTCCCAGACCTAAAATACCTTCGGCGGCGTCTTCGCGAAGTTCAGGAGTGGCAAGCGCTGCGACCATTTTATCGGCAAGCTTCGTGCTGCCAATTTTGCCTGCTGCTATAATCGCAGCTTGTCTTACCTCAATATTGCGGTCGCTTAAAAGCGGGATAAGCGGTCGGCAGTAGGCGCTAAGGCGTGCCGATCCAAGTATGTTTGCGACTTTTATTTTGCCTTTTTTACTTCCTTGGGACAGAAGGCGATTGATGCTGCTCGCACCGATAAATGTTCCTTCGGTACCGCTTTTTAACAATCCGATGGTAGCGCCATCTATCAAATCAGGCACTTTTAAGTAGGCAGTTACTTTCTTGAAAGTTGGTTCGCCGCCAATGACACAGTAAGAGCGGAGAGCGCGGTTCTTCACTTCTAATGAATGGTCGGAGCTGACCATCTTTAACAATATGGGAAGGGCTAACGTGGAGCGCATGGCTTCGAGTCTGGATATTGCAAAAAGGCGAACTCGCGCCGACGGGTGGTTTAGTGCATAGATAAAGGTTCCTTCAATGTCGGTGCCCTGGGAAACTTCTATCGCGCGAAGATAGTATATCGTGCTTTCAACATCTTGGTCCATTATTTCTTTGCCAATGGCTTCTTTTAAGGCAGTATCTTCCAAGAACAAAGTGCCTCCCCACCAGTAGCGGTTGTTTAACGAATTAAAGGCAACTTTCGTGTAAAGGCGGTAAGAAATGTAGGCAAAAAGCATAATGCCCAGCGCTACCATAAACAAAATTGCAGTGAGTTCGTTTAGGGCATTGTGTGTTTCCAACCATAAAAGCAGTAAACCTGCTAAGATGATGCTTAACGGCTCGACTATAATGCGGCGCACCGCCGAAAGGTGCCTGCCAAGGCTGGGCAGTAGCGGAACGGCAAAGAACTTTGCCGTGGGCGTCATTATCATTTTGTAAAAAATGTTTTTGCCCATACGGGAGAAGGTCAAAAGCCAAAGCGAGCTGACAAGGCAACCCGCAGCGGCGATGAAGAAAAAGAACGGCAGCGTCAGCGCGGTGAACTTTAATCCCCTTAGCCACTTATATTGGCGGAAGGCGGCGATGGTGATGAACAGCAGCATACCTACGAAAACATGATACAAGGCGAAAAATGCCGTCATATCCGCAAGCCATGCGCCGCAGTAGGCGTAAACGCCTTTGTAAAAAACATACTCTATCAAATAGCCGCCCATGACGAACAATGCCATCATGAGGAAGAAGGTGAAAACCAGCCAAAGCTGCAAGGGCGAGTTCTTTATTCCTTCAACTGTGTGGGTCGTGGATTCCGTCTTGTTCCTGTCCATTTTCTGCGTCAGTGAGTAAAGCATCGAACCGGCAATTAAGAGCAGCACGGAGCTAATGAATACAAGACTTATCGGGGTGATGAAGTAAACTAATATCGTGACGGCAAGTCCGCTGGTCACAAGCGCTACCGCTTCGGTTAGTAAAATGGCGGAAAAACGCCACGAGCGCCAGTCGTATTGGCAGAACTTTAACGCTATTAACAAGAAGGTGATTTCGCTAAGCAGGACGCAAACACTTTTCCAAATCATAAGTCCCCAAGTCGCGAAAACGGTGTAACCGCTGATATACAAAAGATACAAGAGAAAAGTTATCGCGGCTAAGCCCATTATGGTTATGCCTGCGGCAAGATTGGGCAGCCTTTTTATGCGGATAAAATGAACTGCCGCGAAAATCGTGAACAGCCCCGTAAGCATAAAAACATAAGGCAGACCTTCGGACGAAAACTCGTAAAGGAATAAGGATGAGCCGGCGGTTTCAAGCATAAGCGCCGCAACGCGGCGAATTAAATCGCAAGAAAATAAAAGCGCCAGTAGCTTCGCTTCATTAATGTCTAATGAAAGAAAATCTTTTAAGGTTTTGTTGCCGTCGGTTTGTAACACTTTGCCTTCTCCTACTTTAACCCAACCAGAATATCAGCATAATCCTTTGCGATAAAGGGAAAAATATCGTCAGTTCCTTCGCCCGCTGTTATGTAGTTTACAGGTATTTTGAAGGTTCTAGCAAGAGATACTATCATTCCGCCTTTTGCCGTGCCGTCAAGCTTGGTTAAAATTATGCCGCTTAAGTCTAAAATCTTTTTGAAAGCTTCAACTTGGGATAGGGCGTTTTGACCTATGCCCGCATCTAAAACCAGCAATCTTGCATGAGGGGCGGACGAGTCGATTTTCTTTATTACTTTGATGATTTTTTGTAACTCCGCCATTAAATCGGTTTTGTTTTGCAAGCGTCCCGCCGTATCAATAAGCAGAACATCATCGCCGTTTTTCTTACTTTGCAAAAATGCATCGTAGATGAGGCTGGCAGCGTCCGCACCCGATTTCCCCGCAAATACCGGAACTGCTACTTTTTTGCCCCATTCTTGCAATTGTTCGATTGCAGCAGCGCGGAAAGTATCGCCCGCGACCATGGAAACTTGCAGACCTTTTGCTTTAAACTCTGCGGCAAGTTTGCCGATAGAAGTAGTTTTCCCCGAGCCGTTTACGCCCGCCATTAAAATGACAAAAGGTTTTCTGGTCTGGTCAATTTCCAAGGGCTTTGCTACTTCGCTTAAAGCATCTGCTATCTTTGTGCTTAAAAATTGTTTGACTTCGGTGATGGTGACAGATTTGCCGAATTTTTCTTTGCGAAGGTCTGAGATGATTTGATTTGTGGCGGCAACGCCCGTGTCCGCTATCAATAAGGTTTCTTCAAGTTCCTCCAAAGCGGCGTCGTCAAGTTTGCGGTCGGTGAAGGCGTGGGCGATATTGTTCGCTATGTTGGCAGAGGTCTTGTTTAAGCCGCTTTTTAATTTTTCCAAAAATCCAAACATCAGTCTATTATTTCTCCCAACAATTCTTTGCCTTTGTATCCGGTTATTTTTACGGTCACCATTTCGCCCGTTTTATAGGGGGCCAAAAGATTCACATGAATATAGTGCTCATTTATACCACGATTTTCGCTTTCCAGCAAAACAGTTTCGCTCGAGCCTTTTAAAGATTCAAAATAAGCGGTCAGCATGCGTGAGCTTAAATCGCGCAATTTTTTTGCTCTTTCTTTACGGATTTCGGGTCTTACGGGCGGCATTTTGGCGGCGGGCGTGCCTTCGCGCTCGGAAAAGGGGAATACATGAGTGAGCAAAATCGGCACTTCTTCTACCAGCTTCAATGTGTTTGCAAACATGGTTTCCGTTTCGGTCGGGAAGCCTGCGATAAAGTCGGCTCCGAAAATAATGTCGGGACGCGCCGCTTTTAATTTGCGGCAAAGGTCAATGGTCTTTGCGCGGGAGTGCCTTCTACCCATGCGCTTCAAAATCAGGTCATCTCCCGATTGCAAGGAAAAATGCAGGTGAGGCATCAGCCTTTTTTCGTTTGCCATAAGTGCGACAAAGTCATCATCAAGGGCGGCAATATCAAGCGAACTGAAGCGCAAACGAGCTATGACAGGGAAGGAATGAAGCAGCAGTGTGGCAAGCGAGGTGAGGTTGCCGTATTCCGGTTTATCTTTGCCATAATCGGCAATGTTAACGCCAGTTAAGGTGAACTCGGTAAATCCCGCAGCAAGAAGTTTTTCGGCCTCGGCAAGAATGCGGGAAGGGGGGCACGAGCGGTTTTTACCCCTTGCTTTAGTTACTATGCAAAAGGTGCAGGTGTTGTCGCAGCCTTGTTGGATTTGTAAAAAGGCGCGGCTTCGGCCTTCAAAGCCACCTATGAGTGCAGAGGAAAAAGGCTCTTCGGAAAGGACGCTTAAAGGGCCAACATTATATTTTGGGGCGGATTTTTTAAAATTCACGGCGCTTAATTTTTCAAGGTTGCCTAGGACGCGGTCAACTTCCGGCATGGTGGCGTATTTTTCCGGAGCAATTTGGGCGGCGCAACCTGTTACAATAATAAAGGCGTCGGGATTTTCGCGCCTTAGCTTGCGGATAGTCTGACGGCATTGTCTTTCCGCTTCGCCCGTCACGGCGCAGGTGTTCACGACAATCGCATCAATATCCGAAGGCATTTGCTTTATAACTTCGGATTCATAGGTGTTAATGCGACAACCTAAAGTGACAACCTTTAAGCTCATTAAAAAATCCTTTTTAAGTTAAGAATAAAGCTAATATCTTCGCGAAGTGCGGCTGCGGCTACGGGTGGTAGTGCGAGATGAAGAGCCGTATCTTGCAGGCGTGTCAGACAATCTTTCCTGATAAACTTTTTTCGCTTGAGTCATAGCTGCTTCAAGTTCGTCAGCGGAAAGCTCCGCTTCCAAGCGGTCGCGAAGTTCCTTTGCTTCGGGATAGCCGTCCATAACCGCAAGCTCCGCCCAGCGATAGGCAAATACATTGCTTTGTGGGACAATCGAACCAACAGAATACATTCGAGCAAGCTCATACTCTGCCGCGCCGTAACTGCGGAAAGCTGCGCCTACCATACAATCAACCGCGTCAATCTGATCCTTTGTGTCTTTGGAATCACGCAAAGAAATGGCAATTTGGTAAAGTTCGGCGCCATCCTTTATGTCTTTGCACCGCTCGGAGGAATAGCTGAAATAATCAACCGTCGTCGGAGCGGCGGCGTTTTCACTTTGGGCGAAGGCCGGTGCGGACAATATGCCGAAAACAAAAGACAGATAAAGGAACTTGTTCATAAAGATTCTCCTTGGCGTAATAGTTTTGCTGGAACAAACTTTGAAAACAATTTAAACTGGCTTTAAGTTATGTGCAAGAGATAAGTATGAAAGCGGGAGTAAAAAATGCGTAAATCAAAGCTGCTTTTAATGGCTTTGTGTGTGCTTTGGGGGCAAGGGACGGTTTTAGCGGACTCGGCAAAGGCGCAAGAGCAAGCGGCGATGCAAGAGCAGGTGCGGGCGAGCCTTGTCGCGGAAACAGACAGCGTCAGTGCGGATCGTCCTTTTATGGTAGCGGTCAAGTTTGATATAGCAAAAGGCTGGCATACTTATTACAAAAATCCGGGAGAAACAGGCGAGGCGACAGAGATTGAGTTTTCTTTGCCTTCGGGCTTTACGGCAGGTGAGATTTTGTGGCAAAAGCCAAAGGTCTTTAATACGGTCGGTTTTACCGAATACGGATATAGCAATGAAGTGTATCATTTTATAAAAGTTACTCCGCCAAAAGGTTTTAGCGGTGATGAGATAAAAATGGCAGCGCGAGTCAGCTGGCTTTCCTGCGGGTTTGGCGAGTGCGTGCCGGGCAAAGGCAGCTTGGAGCTTGCGGTGCCAGTCGGGGAAAACGGTGCTCCCACAGCGGGTTTTGCCTCAGCTTTGCAAAAGGCAGAAAATGTCGGCAGCGATGATTTTGCAAACCAAAGCGAAGGCAGTGAAGGATTACTTTTCATTTTGTTGCTGGCGTTCAGCGGGGGGCTTTTATTAAATCTTATGCCGTGCGTGTTTCCTGTAATCTCGCTTAAGATTTTCGGGTTAATGAAGGCAAGTGAAAAGGCAGTGCGCAAAAATGCTCTTTTTTATACCGTCGGAGTTGTTGCTACGTTTATGACGGTAGCGGCAGCCGTGGTGGCGGTAAAAAGCACAGGCGGATTGCTCGGGTGGGGATTTCAATTACAAAGCCCCGCTTTTGTTTTGTTTATGGTTTCCTTGCTTTTGATTCTGGGGCTGATGTTTTCGGGATTTATTACGGTACCGGATTTCATTAAAGGCACAGGTGCGGGCGCAGGCAAAAACAGTGCGCTTATGTCGGGAGTGCTGGCGGTGTTGCTGGCGGCTCCTTGCGTTGCGCCTTTTATGGGGACGGCGGTGGCTTACGGACTCTTGGCAAGCTGGCAGGAAGCAATGCTTGTGTTCCTTTCCATGGGCCTAGGTATGGCATTTCCGATACTTATCTTGGCATTCTTCAGAGGCTGGGTGCGGTTTATGCCAAAGTCGGGAAGATGGATGAGGCTCGTGCAGGAAGTGCTGGCAATACCTTTGTATCTGTCGGTAGTGTGGCTTTTGTGGGTTTTGGAAAAGCAGACGGGACCAGTGGGATTTTCTATCGCCGTCGCGGTGCAGATTTTTATCATTATAGCGGCTTTCTTAAGAAAAAAGGCAGTGTGGTATTTTGCCTTGGCAGGCCTTATCTTTGCGCTTTTTATGATTAAAGAAGATGTGCAAAAGGAGAAAGACAGCTTTTGGCAGGCTTATTCCGAACAGGCTTTAAAAGAAAACTTGGCAAACGGTAAGGCAGTGTTTTTAAAGTTCTCGGCCGATTGGTGCCTTACTTGCCTTGTTAATGAAAAGTTGGTATTAGATAATTCCGGTGTTAGGGAGCTGCTTATAAAATACGGCGCCGTGCCTATGGAGGCCGATTGGACTGCCAGAGACGAAGGGATTTTAAGAGCGCTTAACGGTTACGGTAAAAACGGTGTGCCTTTGTATGTGTTCTATAAAAAAGGGCAAAGTATGCCGATAATATTACCGCGCATAATTACAAAAACAGATGTGGAAAAAGCAGTAAAAGATGGTTAATGAAAAAATAAAAGTGTTTAAGTTTGTAAGTTATTCTTATGACGAAAAGTCGGGATTACTTTTGCTTAACTATAGCGTCGGAGAATATGATTTTACCGAAAAGATTACTTTTTCGGGGCGGCGGCGCGAGCTTTTAGAAAGAGAAAAAGTGGCACTTAACAGAGTGTTCAGGGCTTTGCATATTGCCGCCGGTGTCAGTTATTACAAAGCGTTCCTTTGTCCCGAGATGAAAGTGCTGACCAGCCCTTTAAGCTACAACGAAGCGGTATTTTTTAAGGACTTTTATGTTAAAGGTCTTGGCGAGTTTTCTTATCGTAACGACATTGAAATAAAACCCGGATTTAAAGCGGAAGGTGCGTATGTGGCTCCCGATGATGTGAAACTGCCTAAAGGAGTTTTGGTGCCGGTCGGTGGCGGAAAAGATTCAATTCTCGCCTTGGAAATGTTAAGAGAAAAAGGCATATCTCCGATAATGTTTGCCGTGGGCGAGCATAGGGCAATTAAAGACGTAATGAAGATTGCCGGTTTTCCCTCTTTGTCCGTAAAGCGTGAACTGTCGCCTTTGCTTTTTGAACTTAATAAGCATGAAAATACTTTTAACGGGCATGTGCCGGTGACGGGGATTTTGTCCTTTATTATGGTGGCGTCCGCGATTATTTACGGTTTTGATACTGTCGTGATGGCAATAGAGCGGTCGGCAAATACCGGCAATACTTTCAGAAACGGTGAGGAAGTTAATCATCAATGGAGCAAGTCGTTCGAATTTGAAAACTTGTTTTCTAATTTTATTAAGCAAAACTTGCTGCCGTCGTTTAATTACTTTTCAATCTTGCGCGAATATTCCGAGCTGGAAATTGCTAAAAGATTTTCAAAATATAAGCAGTATTTGGGCTCCTTTACCAGCTGTAATGCGGCTTTTAAAATTGATGAAGGAAAGCGCGTGGACAGGTGGTGCGGCGTTTGTGATAAGTGTCGCTTTGTGTTTTTGGCGCTGGCTCCGTTTATGTCTCGCGATGAGCTGGTGCCGCTGTTCGGGCGCGATTTGCTTGCCGAACCCGAGCAGGAAAGAGGGTATGAGGAATTGCTGGGACTTTCGGCTTTTCGTCCTTTTGAATGTGTGGGAGAGATAGAGGAATCGGTCGCGGCGCTAGTGCTTTTGTCGTCTTTGGACGAGTGGAAAACTTCTTATATCGTCAAGGAATTGATGCCTAAAGTCGTGGCAAAATACGGTGATTGTCAGGAAATCGTGCGCAAGGTTTTCACGCGCTCGGAAAAACACAATATTCCTAAAGAGTTCCAAGATGAACCTTTCTGATTATAAAAATAAAAAAGTAGCCGTGTGGGGATATGGCGCCGAAGGTAAGGCAGACGAGGTCTTTTTAAAAAGCTTCGGTATTAAGCCCGTAATTATTACCGAGGACGATGAAAGCGAAATCGCAGACATGGATTTGGTGATAAAGTCGCCGGGTATCAGCCTTTATAAACCTATAATAAAAAAGGCAAAAGCAAAGGGTGTGAAGTTTACTTCGGGGACGGAGCTTTTCTTAGAATATGCGGCGCAGCTTGATAAAAAACCAATTCTTATCGCAGTTACAGGGACAAAAGGTAAAAGCACAACCTCTGCACTTTTAGCGCATATTTTAAAGGGGCTGGGAAAGAGAGTCTTCCTTGGCGGCAACTTTGGCGAGCCACTCTTGTGCGCGATGGCGGATTTAGCACAGTATGATTTTATTGTGGCGGAAGTTTCCAGTTATCAGGCCGCGGATTTAGAGCGCGGTTTCGATGTTGCTATACTTACAAATCTTTACCCCGAGCACCTTAACTGGCACACCTCTCACGAGCGCTATTTTAAAGATAAATGCAATGTGATTTTTAAAAGCTCGGTGAAAATCGTGAATAAAAATGATGTAAAGACGGGCGAGATTTTCGCTAAGGAGAAGGTGGTTTTCTTTAACGGTGAAAAGTTGTGCGAGACCGGCGATTTGTCACTTAAAGGAGAGCATAATCTTTCCAATGCCAATGCAGTTTTGACTTGCTTAAAAGAGCTTAAGTTTGATTTGACAGATGCAAAAAAGCATCTTGCGACTTTTGAGCCGCTTCCTCATCGCTTGCAGGAAGTGGGCGAAAGAGGCGGGCTTACATTCATTGATGACAGTATTTCGACTACGCCCGAAACGGCAATTGCCGCTTTAAAAGTTTTCGAAGGGCGAGAGGTTACTTTGCTTGTCGGCGGATTTGAGCGTCAGCAGAATTATGCCGAGCTTTGCAAATATATAAAAGAGCATAAGGTGCGGGCGGTTACTTTGCCTTCAACCGGTGCGCGAATATATAAGGAACTAACCGCACTCAGAGCAATGTCTGCGGCGGCGAAAAATATGCAAGAGGCGGTTGAAATTGCCAAAGAAATAACCCCTAAAGGAGGGGTCATTTTGCTTTCCCCCGCCGCTCCAAGTTATGATTTTTACAAGAACTTTGAGGAGCGGGGGAAGGTCTTTAAAAGTTGTATTTAACCGAAGATTGAACTTAAGCTTTAAAGCCCATTTTTAACATAGGTCTTACTTTTTCTTCGTATTGCTCGACAGCGTGGGCAATTGATCGGTAAGCCTCGTCCTTGCCAAGGAAAGTTTCAACTTCGACGACCTTGTTTTCCAAGACTTTATAGTCTTCAAAAAAACGCTTGATTTCCGCAAGACGATGCGGAGGAAGCTGGTCAACGGATTCATAGTGATTGAATTCGGGGTCGTTCGCGTGAACTGCAATAATCTTATCGTCAGGTTCGCCCGAATCAATCATCTTCATCACGCCGATGGGCTTTGCGCGCATAATCGAAAGCGGCTCAACCGCGACTTGACCAAGGACGAGAATATCCAAAGGATCGTGGTCGTCGCCGTAAGTTTGCGGAACAAAACCATAGTTTGCGGGATAATGAACCGAGCTGAAAAGTATACGATCAACAATGATAAGACCACTGGTCTTGTCAAGTTCGTACTTGATTTTGGAACCCATGGGAACCTCAATCACGGTGTTAATTTCTTTAGGGCAATTTTTGCCGATATCTACTGTATGCCATGCATGCATATTATTTTCTCCTTTTTAATTAAGGGCGGGAGACTAGCAGAAACTTCGGATTTTGTCCAGCAGTTATTTCTTAAAGCCTTTTTCTTCAATGTAGTTGGTTATAAGGTCGCGCGTTTCGGGCAGCTCCAGTCCCATATAAATGTTCGCTTTCAGCCAGCCTTCCATACTGCCGCAATCAAAGTGTTCTCCGATAAAACGAACGCCTGTGAAAGGGGTTTTATCTATGGTTGCAGTTAAGGCGTCGGTTAATTGAATTTCTCCGCCGGAGCCTACTATTTGCTTATCAAGTGCGGTGAAAATCGCCGGCGAAAGAATGTAGCGTCCCAAAATGGCAACATTGGAAGGTGCGCTTTGCGGAGAAGGTTTTTCAATTAAATCTGATGCCGAAACAAGTGTGCCATCGTCCTTTTTTATTTTTAAAATGCCGTAGCGGGAAGTGTCTTTTCGTTCAACATCGGTGACGGCGGCAAGATTTCCTCCGACTTCAAAATACCTGTCGACAAGTTGTTTCAAACAATTCGGAGTGTTGAAAAACAAATCGTCCGGCAAAAGGACGGCAAAAGGTTCATCGCCCACAAAGTTTTTTGCACACCAAATGGCATGTCCCAGCCCAAGCGCTTTGCTTTGACGGGTGGACATCATTTGTCCGGCGGGAAGAGTGCAATTTTTTACCGCTTCAAGTTCCTTGGTTTTGCCTTTTAAGGAAAGTATATCTTCAAGTTCGGGCATATAGTCAAAGTGGTTGGTAATGGCGACTTTGCCCTTTGAGGTGATGAAAATAAACTCGGTAATGCCGGCTTCAATAGCTTCTTCAACCGCATATTGAATAAGCGGCTTGTCAATGATGGGAATCATCTCTTTCGGTATCGCTTTGGTCGCAGGCAGAAATCTGGTGCCAAGTCCGGCAACGGGAAAAACCGCCTTGGTGATTTTTTGTTTAGCAGGAATCATTTGCTATTCTCCTTTTTGTTTTTGTCGCAACTCGCCGGTGCTTTCAAGTGATGATGCTATTTGGCAAAGTATTCGCTCTAAGCGTTGCTTTGCGGTCAATATATCGCCATTCGTGCAAATGGTAAAGTCAGCTTTTTGTTTACATAAAGCCATTTCTTTCTGTTGGTGAGAGTATAGAACCTTGAACTTTTCGGGCGTCATATCTTTCCTTTGCAACACACGGGATTTTTGTATTTTTTCGGAAGCAGTAAGGGCGATGGTGTAATCGCATAAAGTGTGAATATCTGATATGAACATCAAAGGTGCTTCAATAAAGGCAAGAGGCTCTCTTCTAGCTTTGTTTTTCTTTATGAAAGAAGCGGCTTCTTTGCAGACAGCAGGGTGGATTAAGGTTTCAAGTTCGGTTAAGAAAGCGGGGTCTTTTATTACTATTTCGGATAGAACGGCTTTGCTGACAGTGCCACCGATAATGCTGCTTGGGGCGATTGTTGCGATTGCCGAGATGATGTTCGGTCGCTCATATATCTTTGCGACTGCTTTGTCAGAGTAAAAAACCGGATAGCCTAAGTTTTTGCAGATGTCAGCAATCGTCGTTTTCCCTGTTCCTATGCCGCCGCAAATGCCTATCACTATCATGCTTATGTTTCCTAAAACTATTGACTAAAAAGGTATTTTATGCGATAAATGATTAAGATATTTAAAGCTATACTAGACGGAGGGAATAAAAATGACAAGCGATCCCAGAAAATTATCAGAAGGCGACAGACTGCGTGCTTATCATGATGCCATAAACGCTTACATCTCTATATATGGTGCGGGTGGTGATGATGACGGGCGCGAGGAGTTTTCCAAATCTCAGGATGCCATGTTCATTCCTGCTGAATTTCGCGGACGGGTATATGCTTTGAAGGTAAATCCTATGCTTTTCAGGCGTATCCTTTTAAGAGAGTATCGCGAGGAAGTGGCTGAAAACGAAGAAGAAATGAAGCGTGAGATTCGTGAAAAAGAAAAAAAGCTTGAGGAAGAGCAGAAAAAGCTGGAAGAGATTAAGAAAGAGGCAAAAAAGACCGAAGAGGTCCATCAAGATAGGAAAAATCAAATGATGATTGCCCAGCAACATCGTGATAATGCTTTGTTTGCTTTGGGTATGGCCGGCGGTGCAATTTCTATGGTGCAAGTCGAGCGTATGGAAGTAGATCAGGTAAAGACAAGAAGTGCTGCAAAAGAATTACAGCAGTATCTGCAGCGGAAAAAGGAGCTTATTGCCAGAGGAATAAGTAAAATAGGATCTCAACTAGAGCAGCGTCTCACTTATAGTGAAAATAAGAGCAGGTTAGAAGGAAACGAAAAAGAACCTGATAAGATTAGAGAAAAGCGCGGATTGGGGACCGGGTATAAATCCATGGCAGCGCGTAAGCGTGAGGCTTGGAATGAGCTTTTGAAAAATAATCCGCAATTGCGCAGAGTTTTTATTGCTAAAAAGGAAAGAGAAAACGACGGCAGCCGTGGTCGTGGCTATCCTGTGTCTTGATATGGTACTTTTTTGACTTTTTGCATCTTGCCCGTAACGAGTGCTTGAAAAATCTCCCGATGATGAGTAAACTCGGGTTTACTTTGTTTTTGGCTTTGTGAAAAACGGCGGACGAATATGGGCTTTATGCTGAAGATAGTGCTGATTATTATTGCCTTAGGCGGTATCGGCGTGGGCAATTTGGGACTTAGCGGTGATACACCCGAGAGTATTGCGGTAGGTGTGCTGGGCGTTATTGTCGCTCTTGTCAGCATGGTGTTTTTCCTTAAGTTCCTGTGGAAGTTTCTGGGCTGCCTTTCAACTATAATTATCGCCTTTGTTATTGTGTTCATTTTGCTGATTCTTACAGGGACATTCGATACGGTCACGGCTAAGGTGATGAGTATTTTTAGCGGTTCCGGTGGCGGGGCGCAAACTTCCGAAGGGCAGGGCGGTCAAGGTGCAGCAGGGCAAAATCCTGCCGCTCCCGGGGACTATATTCCGGTCACACAACAAGACGGAAGCACCGCTTATGTTCCGGTTGCAATGCTTGTGGACTCCGGACAGCAGGAAGTCAGCACCGCCTCTATGGCCAGACAGGAAAGGCGCTTTGTCGGTTCTATTTCCGGAATCAGGTCGGGCAGTCAGTTTGTGATTAACGATTTAAAAGTTCTACTTTTCGGTATTGATACTCCCGATCCCGATCAGACTTGTTCGGATAAGCGCGGGAGGCCTTATCAATGTGGACAAGAAGCTATTCGTCAGCTTAAAAAGTTTACAGGCGCGACACCGCTCGATTGCAAAGTAATGGCACAGGGGCAGACGGATATGTCTTTGGTGTCGGCGGTGTGCAATATCAACAACAATGATTTGGGTGTTGCAATGGTTTCATCAGGCTGGGCGTTTGCTAATCCTTATGAAACAAAGGTTTATATCCCCTATGAACAGGCAGCAAGAAACGCTAAAAACGGTATGTGGGCAGGGCAGTTTTATGCTCCTTCCGAGTGGCGGAGAAGAAAGGAAAATCAGCGCAACGGCTCTTCTTCGTCCTCGTCTTTTACAAATAAAGCAAAGTCCTTCTTTGACGGATTGTTTTGATGAAAATACGTCTCGCCTCCTTAATTGATACAAAAAAGCTGGCTGTGGAAATTGCAAAAGTCGCAAAGTTCGGTGATGTTATTGCTTTATGCGGAAATTTAGGGGCGGGGAAAACCGCTTTTGCCAAGTTCTTTATAAAAGAGTTGTGCGGCGAGAAAGTGGAAGTGCCCAGCCCCACTTTTACTTTGGTGCAGACTTATGATGCAAAGAATGCGAGCTTGGGCGAAGTGGCGCACTTTGATTTTTACCGTTTGAAAAGTGCGGACGAGGTTGTGGAAATCGGATTCGAAAATGCGCTTTTGAGAGGGGTGTGTTTAATCGAGTGGGCGGAAAAAATCAGAGAGTATATGCCTCGTGATTGTCTTAGAATTCATTTACAAAATGTAGAGGGCGATGAGGGCGCTCGTAATGTGGATTTGGAAGCTTGCGGCAGTGGGTGGCAGGACAGGCTTTCGGCTCTTAAATGCTTTGAAAGGCGGGAGCTATGACGGCAAATGTGCAAAGTATGCCTTTGTCCTTATCGTTGGCGGACGAGCTGGCGAAGAAGCTTTTAAAAGACGGCGAAAAAGATGCTTTGGCGCTGGCAAATACGGTCGTGATTTTGCCGACTAAGCGGGCAATTTTAACTTTGAAAGATGCTTTTGTCAGGCAAAGCGGAGGGGAGGTCTCTTTGTTGCCGAAAATCTTAGCGCTGAGGGCACTAGAGGAAACGGCTTTTTTCGAAAGCAACGATATTTTGCCCGCGATTGATGTGTTGGAACGCAAGGCGCTTCTTACCTCTATCATCATGAAAGATTATGCGAAATACGGGGTTGATAATCCTACGCCAGATAAAGCAGCTGCACTGGCGGATTCTTTGGCAGAATTTTTGGATGAGCTTGAAAGGTCGGAAACTGATTTGGAAAGTATCAAAAATCTAGTGCCTGAGGAGTTTGCTTTTCACTTGCAAAGCATATTATCGTTTTTAGAGCTGGTTTTAAAAGACTATCCGAAAATCCTTGAAGAAAAAGGCAAAATAAATCCCGCGGCGCGCGAAGTGCAGCTTATATATGCAAAAGCAAAACAATGGGAAGAAAATCCGTCTCAATATCCCGTAATCGTGGCGGGAATTACCGGAAGTTTGCCTGCAACGGCAAGGCTTTTGACGGTGGTGGCAAATATGCCTAAAGGGCTTGTTATCCTGCCTGCACTTGATACGGAGATGGACGATGAGACTTGGGATGCCGTCAGTGAAACCAGTCCGCAATTTGAGATGAAAAAGTTGCTTTCGAAAATGGGAGTGGATAGGAAAGATGTGTCCGTTTTTGTGCCTGTTACTTCGAAAGAAAGCCAAAAAAATCTGTTTATAAGAGAGGTTATGCGTCCCTTTAATACTACGGATAAATGGCGAGAACTTAAGGGAAAAATAAGCAAAGAAGCCTTGGCAAGCGTGGCACGAATTGATGCCGAAAACGAAGGTGATGAGGCTTTGGCAGTGGCGCTTATTTTGCGGCAAGTGCTTGAGGAAAAAGGTAAGCGAGCGATGCTGGTCACAACCAGTCGCGACTTGGCAAAACGGGTGTCGGTGCAGATGCTGCGTTGGGATGTAAAATTGGATGATTCCGCAGGGCAAAAACTTACGGATACAGAAGAAGGTGTCTTTTTAAGCCTGTTGGCAGATGCCGCGGCAAGTCCTGATGATTCCAAGATGTTGGCGCTTTTGAAACATCCCTTGGCAGCAGCAAAAATGAATATGGTGGATTTTAAGTTGTATGTCAGAAAATGGGAAAAAGCTAAGCGATTGGGAAAGCCTTTCGCTTTGGATTTGGAAAGTAAAGGGGTTCGGTTGGACGGCTTTTTCTCTTTGTTTGAAACGAGCGAAAAAGTTGATTTTTCGGATATACTCAGCGCACATATTAAGCTTGCCGAACAGCTTGCGGCGAGTGCGGACAGAAGCGGTGGCGAGCGATTGTGGAAAGGGGACGGGGGACAGGTAGCGGCGGATGCACTTTCCAAGCTCTTTGTCTATGGCGGTTATATCGGTAAAATCAATCCGATTTATTATCCTGCTTTGTTTAAGAATTTTATGAGCGGATTTGATGCTCGTCCAAAATACGGATTTCATCCGCGCCTAGATATTTTAGGTCCGATTGAGGCAAGATTGCAGACCGCCGATGTCGTTGTTATCGCAGGGCTTAACGAGGGGAGCTTTCCAAGGTTGCCTGATGCCGATCCTTGGCTTTCCAGACAGATGCGAGCGCAAATCGGTATGCCTTCCAAGGATGAAGAAATAGGTATTGCGGCACACGATTTTACCAGCCTTTTCTCCTTTCCGAGGGTATATTTGACAAGGGCGAAAAAAGAGGACGGAGCTCCTACCATTCCTTCGCGGTGGTTGTTCAGAATGGATGCGGTATTGCAATCTGCCGGGATTGAAGGTGCTGTTAGGCAGGCAGAGTTTTTGGATTTTGCCGAAGATATCGATATGCCTCACCTTGATGAAATAAAAGCAATATCTCCGCCTGAGGCTTATCCTCCCGTAAGCGTGCGTCCACGGAAAATGTCCGTAACAAAAATCGAAAAATGGATGCGCGATCCCTATTCTATATATGCCGAATATGTGCTTAACCTTGTCGCACTTAAAGAAATCGACTATCAAGCGGGGGCGGCGGAGTATGGGACCGCGGTGCATAATTCTTTGGAGCAGTTCGTTAATACCTTTGGAAAAAATATGCCCGAAAATGCTCTTGATGAGCTTTTGAAAATAGCTGAAAAAGAGTTTGAAAGACAGGGGATAAAAGGAGCTGATTTGGCTTTTTATTTGCCTAGTTTTAAGTGTGTGGCAGAGTGGTTTATCCTGAAGCAAAAAGAAGAAAATGAAGTCGTTGCGGATACTTTTTGCGAAGTCAGCGGTGAGATAAAAATACCTTGCTCAAAGGGAGATTTTACCTTGTCGGGTAAGGTGGACAGAATCGATATTTTGCGCAGTAAAGAAGTGCGAATAGTTGATTATAAAACCGGTGAAGTGCCTTCTGTTAAGCAAGTAAGTGCAGGGTATGCACCTCAGCTTCCTTTGGAAGGAGTGATGTTTGAAAAAGGTGCTTTTGTTAGTGCGGGAGTGCCTTTTAATTCCAAGGTGAGTAAGCTGCAATATTGGAAGCTGGCGGGGACGGCAAAAGGCTCAAAGGTTTCTTCGGCCATAGAAGAAAATGATAGCCTTAAGGAAGAAATTGCTAAAGCTTATAAAGGGTTGGTTGAGCTTATCGAAAAATATGATGATGAAAAAACTCCTTATTTGGCAACACCGCGCTTCAGCACTATGCCTAAGTATTCGAATTATGAATACTTGGAGCGCATAAAAGAGTGGGCGGTAAAAGACGATGATACGGGGGGCGAAGGTGAATAAAGTTAATCCTAACATAAATCAACGAGCCGCCGCAAATCCAAAAGATTCCGTGTGGGTGACGGCATCGGCTGGAACCGGAAAAACAAAAGTGCTCTCCGACAGAGTCTTAAACTTGTTGTTACTCGGGTGTCCTCCCGAAAAAATCCTGTGTCTTACTTTTACAAAAGCAGCCGCAGCGCAAATGGAAAATCGTATCGCTCTGCGTTTAGCAAAGTGGGTGAGCGAAGGTGATGACGAGTTAAAAAATGAGATTTTTGAGCTGACGGCGACACAGCCGAGCAATAAAGATATTGCCAGAGCGCGGCGGCTTTTTGCCAGTGTGTTAGAGGCAAAAGGCGGAATGAAAATCCTTACCATACATAGCTTTTGTCAAAGCCTTTTAAAGAGATTTCCTCTGGAAGCGCGGGTTTCTCCTAACTTTGAAGTGATGGATGAAGGTGATGCCAAAGAGCTTATGGATAAGGTTATTGCCGAGGCAATTTACGACAAAAAATTGCGTGATGATTTAGGCATAATTTCTTTATATGTTGATGAAGATAAACTGATTGCCGATCTTAAAAGTCTTGATACAAACAGAGCAAAATTTGATGATGCCGTAGCAAGATTCGGGTCGCTTGATGGTTTGATTGAGGCAATATATCAGCGTTACGGAATCGAGCCTTGTGTTAGTCAGAAACAGCTGATATCCGAGATTTGCGATGTGCCTTCCTACATTAAAGATATTGTGGAAATTTTTGAAAATGGAAGTAAAACAGCGGTAGAAAATGCGAAAAAACTTACCGTGTTTTTATCCCTTACCAAGGAAGAAAAATTAAAAAATTACAAGCAATATGAGGATATGTTTTTAACCAAGGAAGGGACGATTAGAGGGTATAAAATCTATAAAGAAGATCCGGTTAAAAGCGAAGCTGAGCGGCTTTTTGCTTTGGAGCAAAAGCGTAAAACAGTGGTATCTTTGGCAGTACTTAAAGCATTTTTAAAAGTTGCCGATGCGGTGCTTTCGCAATACAAAAAACGTAAAATTGCAAAAGGCCTTTTGGATTATTCAGACTTGATTTTAAAAACAAAAGAGCTGCTTTTTAACAGTGGTGCAGCGTGGGTGCTTTATAAATTGGATGGCGGAATCGAGCATATCTTGGTCGATGAAGCTCAGGATACAAGTGCCGAACAGTGGGATATCGTCAGAGCTTTATCAGATGAGTTTTTTGCGGGCGAAGGGGCGTCGCCTTTTGAAAGAACCATCTTTGCCGTCGGTGATAAAAAGCAATCGATATTCAGTTTCCAAGGTGCAAATCCCGCTAAGTTTTCTCTTAACAAAACTTATTTTGAAGGGCAGCTTGAGCGAGTGGGAAAAAAGCTTAAAACCGTGCCTTTGTCTGTGTCTTTTCGTTCGACGAATGCGGTGCTTTCTTTGGTCAATAATCTGCTTTTAAATCCTAAAGTTAAAGATGGGGTCGTTGACGAAAACGACGATATAAAACATATCGCTTTTCGCGAAGAAGCAGGAGGAAGGGTGGAACTTTGGCCCTCTATGCAAGTCGAAGCTGATGATACCCCCGAGCCTTGGCAACCGCCGATTGATAGGGTAAAAACCAAATCCGCTCAGGATAGGCTTGCGGCTAAAATAGCGGATAAAATCCAATCAATGATTAAGGGAGATATTTTGGAATCCCAAGGGCGGAAAATAGAACCTCAGGATATCATGATTTTGCTGCGTAAACGCGGAGCGTTCTTTGAAAAGTTGGTCAGAGAATTAAAGTCCAGAAATGTGCCGGTTACTGGTATCGACAGAATGAAAATCAAAGAGCAAATCGCAGTGATGGATTTAATTGCTTTGGGGGATTTTTTACTGTTGCCCGAAGATGATTTGAATCTTGCCGGACTTTTAAAAAGTCCTTTGTTCGGCTTTGATGAAGATGAAATATATGATGTTTGTTTCGGGCGTAAAAATGCTACGGTTTGGGATAGTTTGCGCTCTAAAGCAAAAAGTGAAAACGGCAAAGAAAAATATGCCAAGGCGGTTAAAACTTTAACCGATCTTTTGGATATGGTGGACACGGTTTTGCCTTCGCGGCTTTTCGGATATGTGTTGGGGGCTTTGGAAGGGCGGCGCAAAATCATTAAAAGATTGGGGTTTGATGCCGATGATGCTTTGGCGGAGTTTATGAACCTTACACTTGATTTTGAAAAAGATAATACTCCTTCTTTGCAGGGATTTTTGGCGTGGCTTAAAGCTCGAGATGTTGAGGTGAAGAGGGACTTGGAGCAGGGAGATGTCAAGGCGGTCAGAATTACGACCGTGCATTCATCCAAAGGCTTGGAAGCGCCCATTATTTTCTTGCCCGATACAAAGGCTCCAAGCGGAGGAAAACAAAACAGACTTTATTGGATTAATGACGAAAAAAGCGAACTTCCTTTATGGTTTGCTTCTTCAAGCGAGCTTCCTTCCCCTATGAAAGAAGAAAAAGAGGCGGCAAAAACCGAAGCGGAAAAGGAGTCAAAACGCTTGTTATATGTCGCGGTTACGCGTCCGCAAGACAGACTTTATATCACCGCTTGGGACTATAAAAACTCCGGGAAAAATAATGATGACGATGAAAACAAAAAAACAAGTAAAAAAGATTCCTGGTATGATTTGATAAATGAATCTTTTGATAAAACAAAGTCGTTTGAAGATCTGGACGGTAAAGTTTTCTTTGTTTCGTCGCCTCAAAAAGCCGCGGTAAAAAAAGGCGATGTTCATGAGAAAAAGGTTAAAGCGAGCTTGCCTTTGTGGATATTGAAGAAGGCAGAAGCCGAGCCTTTGCCGCTTAAGCCTCTTGCGCCTTCGAAAATCGGAATTGAAGATGATGCGGTTGCTCCTTCGCCTTTTGTGACGGCTCGTTCAGGTGCAATTCAAAAAGGAAAAATTGTTCATAAATTATTGCAGTTTTTGCCCGATGTGCCTTCTGATAAGCGGGCGGAAATCATAAAGAAATACTTGGATTTAAATGCTGCTGAGTGGGATAAAATCGAGCGCGAAAATGTGGCAAAAGAAGTGATAAAGGTTTTGTCAGATGAACGTTTGAAAGGCTTTTTCGGTAAAGGCTCAAAGGCAGAAGTTCCAATTATAGGAATGTTGGGAGATGAAGCTTTTTCGGGACAGGTGGATAGGTTGTGGATAGGTGAAAAGGAAGTCATTATAATTGATTATAAGACTAATCAAAATGTTCCTTTGAATCCTGAAGAAGTGCCAAAACTTTACAAAAAACAACTGTCCGTGTATAAGGAGTTGTTAGCAAAATTATTTACGGAAAAGTCGGTTAAAGCGTATATTTTATGGACGCAAAATTTGTCCCTTATGGAGATATAAAAATGAAAAAAATCTTTTTGTTATGTGCTTTGGCAGCTCTTATTTTTTCTTCATCTTGCGGCGTTTACGGAAAGCCCGAAGCTCCCCAAGGATCAGAGTATCCACGCTTCTATCCCGCAGAATAAAAAGCTTTTTTATGAGGCGGTTTGTCGGCTTGCGGCGGTAAGCCGGATGTTATTCGGTGAAAATTATTTTGATAATTTCGGCTGTGGATGAGGGTGCGAGTATCATAATTTTGAACGGCTCGCTTTCGTATTCGGCAATAAAATCTTTGGGCAAAGATATGGTTTTTTCGCCTACTTTCAGACCTTGCTTCGTGAATAAATTGGCCGTGATTTTAGGTAGCGGTAAAGGGCGCGAGGTGGTGTTTACAACCTGTCCCTTTATTTCCAAAAACTCCATATCGTCCTCATAAACCGTTTCATGACGGATGTTGGCAAAATCAAGGCCTTGCCCCGCCAACACGGAATTAATGCCAAAGGCTTTGTATGCGCTTTCCAAAAAGGGAAACTTTTCCGTTAAGGCAAATCGGCCGAACCACAAACCTGCCAAAAGGCATAAAACAAAAATGCCCAGCACGAGCGGCTTATACGAAGGCGATGGTTCCGAAACATCGAGAGGAATGTTCAAAAAAGCCAAATCATCTTCGGAATCCGCCGAGTCATCTGCCTTCAGCTGCCATACGTTTTTGCAAATGCAGCAGCGCACCTGAGGCAGAGGCGACGGTAAAATATCATCACTTACCAGATACTTAGCTTTGCAAGTCGGGCAAACAATATACATGCGATTAAAAAACCTTTAGCTAACTTTTGACTTTATCTTGTTTATATGATTAAAATCTTGCCAAGACAAGATATTAAGTTTGGGCTTGGTTTTAAAGGGGAAAAAGTGCTGGAAAATAGCTCTGGAATGATGAATGTCGTCGAGTTTAAAGACGTTGGGCTTCGTTACGGAAACGGTCCCGAGGTGCTTAAGGATATTACCTTTTCGCTTGCTCCCGGAAGTTTCTATTTCTTAACGGGAGAAAGCGGTGCGGGCAAAAGTTCGCTTATAAATCTTATGAGCCTTTCTCTTTGTCCTACAAAAGGAAACCTAAAAGTTTTTGATACGGACGTAATTACCAAAAATCGCAAAAAATTCCCCGAAATCAGGCGTAACATCGGAGTCGTTTTTCAAGAGTTCAGGCTTTTGGATCATTTGTCCGCAAGGGAAAATGTAGCGCTGCCCTTGCGGGTTTTAGGTATTAAAGAAGTTGAGATAAAACGCCACGTACGTGAGCTTTTAAATTGGGTCGGGCTGTCCGATCATATTGATGCAAAGCCTCCCACGCTGGCCGGCGGGCAAAAGCAAAGAGTGGCAATCGCAAGGGCGCTTATCAATCGTCCGAAGTTGTTGCTTGCCGATGAACCTACGGGAAATGTTGATGATAAAATGGCAATGCGGCTTTTGCGGTTGTTCGTAGAGCTTAACAAAATCGGCACAACGGTCGTAATCGCGACCCATAACGAAAAGCTGATTGAAAGGCTTGGATATCCCAGAATGCATCTTGCAGACGGACATTTAAAAGTCTTGCCCGCGGCACGGCCTATTATGATGGGGAGGGAGCAGGTATGAGCAAAAAATATAAGCCCAGAAAATTGCCTTTTGCTTATGATACTTCCAGCTTGTTTTTGCCATGGATTATGATGTTGATGGTGTTCTTGGCAACGCTTAGTTTGGCAGGCGCTTTGGCAGTGCAAAATATGACGGCGAAGTGGAGCTCGTCGATGACGGGTTCGCTTACGGTGCAGGTGCTGCCACCTAAGGAGTTCGCTGGTACCGATATGACGGAAAGAGCAAAAAGTGCCACTATGGTCGAGGTCAATAAAGCGGTGGATTTTTTAAAAGATGTTCGCGGCGTGAAACAAGTGAAAGTAGTGCCTTTGCCCGATTTACAGGAGCTTTTGAGGCCATGGCTGGGGGAAGCGATTTTGGATGAAACTTTCCCTTTGCCGCGTTTAATCGATGTTACGGTCGATGACGGTGATGATGTTGATTTAAATAAACTTAAAGAAGGACTCGTTAAGGTGGCGCCTAATGCCTCGCTAGATGTGCATAGAATATGGCTGGCAAAACTTATGAAGCTTGCGACTTCTTTGAATCTTACGGCACTTGGGATTTTGGGACTGGTGCTTCTTACGACTTCCTTTGCGGTGATTTATGCTACGGTTACAAGCCTGGCAGTGCATAGGCCGGCAATCGAACTTTTACATCTTATCGGTGCAAGGGACGGATATATTGCTTCGTTGTTTGCGCAAAGAACCATAACTTTCAGCTTCGGCGGAGCGATTGTCGGTGCGGTAATTTCAGTGCCGATTGTTGTCGTTACCGTTCTTTTGGCGAAAAGTTTGGAAGTGGGAATGGTCGCCGATGGCAGGCTTGGCGGTTGGGACTGGTTTTATGTGCTGATTGTGCCTTTTGTTGCGGCGCTCGTGTCGGGAATTACCGCCTATGTCACGGTCGCTTTTAAGCTGAGGAGAACATTATAGTTATGATGAGAAAAAAGCAAAAAAGGTTGCTTATCATTGCGGCGGTACTGCTTGTTCTTTATGCTTGCGGCTTTGCTTTTTTTGCTTTTTATGTCTGTGCGCGAGAGCAAAATGATGTGAAATATGTCGATGCAATCGTGGTTTTGACGGGCGGGCATAATCGGCTTTCGGCGGCTTCGGAATTGTTTAATCGCGGATTGGCGCCAAGGCTTTTTATTTCCGGTGTGGGCGGAGGTGCCGAGCTTAAAAGTATGAGCGGCTCAGAGGTTTTGCACGAAGAAAAAAAGGGGTTGCCCGAGCTTGGACGTGATGCCAGCAATACAAAGGAAAATGCTCTAGAGGTATCTTTATGGGCTAAGGCACAGGGATTAAAATCCATTATATTGGTTACTTCGGATTATCATTTACCGCGTTCTCAGCTGGAGTTTCGTGCTATGATGCCGGATGTGGAAATTGTGCCTTTCGGTGTTTCTTTTGATGCCGAAAAGAAAGGATATTTTACGTGGTTCGGCGTGTTGTTTAAGGAATATAATAAGTGCGTCGTTGCCTATTTGAGGACACTGTTTTAGTTAAAAAGGATACGGTTAAATGTTGTTTATTCGTTCGCTTATATTTACGGTTGCTTTTGTGTTTTTAACTGCTTTTGTGTGTATTACGGCGGTGGTATTTTTCCCTTTTAAAAGAAAGTATTTAATCGCTTATATCACTTGGTGGTCAAGGTCTTGCTTATGGTTGGCAAGGGTGCTGGTAGGAATAAAATTAGTTATCAAAGGAAAAGAAAATTTGCCCGAAAAAGGCGGGTATATAATCGCTTGCAAACATCAATCTGCTTTTGATACCGTCATATTCCATTCGTTGGTGAATGCGCCTGCTTATGTGTTTAAAATAGAAATGGCAAAAGTGCCTTTTATGGGCTGGACGATGAAGAAAATGGGCTGCATCGCGGTTGACAGAAAAGGCGGAACGCGAGCAATGCGTAGTATGTTCGAAAGTGCTAAGCAAAAACTCGCCGAGGGGAAAACCGTGGTTATCTTTCCAGAAGGGACAAGGCGCGCTCCCGGTGACGAGCCTTTATACAATCCCGGAGTGGCGATGATTTATGATCAAACCAAGGCAGAGGTCGTGCCTGCGGCAATTAATTCCGGTTATTTGTGGCCTAAAAATTCATTCTTTAAAAAGGCGGGAACGGTTACTTTGGAATTCTTGCCGCCAATAAAACCGGGTATGGAAAAGCGTGCTTTTTTGGATAAATTGCAAAATGAAATAGAGGAAGCTTGTTCACGGCTTCCTAAGGGAGAATAAAGTGGAAAATAAGAAGAAAATAGCGGTGTTTTTCGGCGAAAGATCGTTTGAACACGATATCAGTATTTTGACGGGATTACAGGCTTTTCGCGCTATTGATACGACGAAATACGAGCCTTTCCCCGTGTATGTTGACTTAGACGGTAAATGGTGGACGGGCGAGAAACTTTTGGATAATTCCACCTATCCTTTGACTAAGGAAAAACAAAAAACGGTTACTCCCGTTGAATTTAGAATAGGCGGAGAAAGGGCCCATATTTTGCCTCTTAAGAAAGGTTTGTTCGGGAAGGCAAAGCCCATATATTTTGATTTTGCATTTTTGGCTTTTCACGGCGGATACGGAGAAGACGGTCTTTTCCAAGGTTTGATGGAAACGGCGGGGATCCCTTATTCGGGATGTCGTCCTTTGGCTGCGTCGGTCTTTATGGATAAAATCGCGACAAAGCGGGTTTGCAAAGCTATCGGTGTGCCGGTGCTTGATGATGTGCTTATAAAGCGTCCTGAGGGGAGTGATTTCTTTGATGTGGAAAAGCTTGCTAAAGACGTTAAATTCAAGTTCCCCGTGATTGTTAAGCCTTGCTCTTTAGGCTCAAGTATCGGGGTATCAAAAGCCAACAACAAAGAAGAACTATATGCCGCTATTTTAAAAGTTTTTGCGCTTGATTCTTTGGCGATGGTTGAGCCGTTTGTTCCTAATTTAGAGGAGTATAATGTATCGGTTTGCAACGCTTTCGGTGAGACAAGATTCTCGGCCATTGAGCGTCCGATAAAAAATACCGATGCGGTGCTTTCTTTTGAAGATAAGTATAAAGCCGGCGGGAAAAATGGTAAGGCCGGCAAGATGGGCGGAGCTAAAACTTGCGGTTGCAAGGGTGGTAATAGTGGCAGAATCTCCGCTGGAATGTTGGCTATGACACGCGCTCTTAATCCCGATGAGCTAAGTAAAAAACAAGTGGAAAATATCAAGACTTGGGCGGCGGCGATTTTTAACGAATTACGCGCGTGCGGTAATGCGCGAATCGATTTCCTTTGCAATACAAAAACGGGGCAAATGTGGCTTGGTGAGGTTAATCCCATTCCGGGTTCACTATCGTATTTCTTGTGGGAAGCGGCAAAGCCTAAGGTCGGATTTACCAAACTTGTAAATGCTCTGATTGAAGAAGGTTTCAGGCACGAAGAAAGGTATTCCGATTTTCTAAAAACCATCTCCGACAATCGCATTTTTAAGTAGGAAAAAATGTTTTATATCGTCCAACCGAAAGAGAAAAACAAACTGCCGCTCAGGTTAGTTTTTGTGCATGGTTGGGGAAGTAGTTATCAGGCGTTTTCTTCTTTAGCAGAATATTTTTCCGATGAGGCGGAGTGTGTGCTTTTGGACTTGCCGGGGTTTGGAAAATCCGATGAGCCAAAGGCACCGATGTCACCTGCTGACTATGCCGAGGAAGTTGCAAAAATAATTTCTAAAATGCCAAAGAAAAAGACGATAATCGTCGGGCATTCTTTTGGGGCAAGGGTCGCAATTCATCTTTATAATTTGCACAAAAAAAGTGTGGACGGTTTGGTGTTTTTGGCGGGTGCGGGGCTTAAGAAAAAACGCTCGCTCACGTTCAAAATAAAAGCTTTTTGTATGAAGAAGGCAGCGCGTTTTATAAGGCGATTTTCCTTTCTTTCGTTTTTGAAAAAAGTGCCGATGGGAAGCAGGGATTATAAAAACGCAACGCCCGTTATGCGGGGTGCTTTGGTGATGGCGGTGAATGAGGATTTGGCAGAGCTTGCGAAAGATATTTCTTGCCCTGCATTGCTTGTTTACGGAAGTGATGATAATGAAACTCCGAGCGAGTTCGGTAGGCGCTATGAAGGGCTTATGCATGATGCGAAGTTTTTTGAAATAAAAGGTGAAAACCACCTTTCAATACTTAATTCACCCGTGGCGCAAAACTTAATTGAGGAGTTTTTGAAGGCGAGGTTCGTGTGCTAGAGATTTTGAATACTTCAGGTTTTTATGCCGGTATTTTTGCGCTGTTTTTTTTGGCGGTTTTCGCACCATTCAGGCTGCGTTTTTTGCTGATGTTTTTTCAGCAGGAAGAATACGAAAATAAAAACTTTTTAAAGCTGGTTTTTAAAGGTGCAAGGCTTGTGGATAAGCGACTTTGCCTGATGCTTTTGCTTTTGTGGGCGGTGGCTTTTGCGCTTCCTTTTGTGGCGTTTTTTGTTTTTGTGCCGTTTATGTTTTGTGCCGTACGCGAGCAAAAATATATGAAGCGAGCAAAGAAAAAATTGGTGATGACATGGCGGGCAAAGAGAATCTTTTTAGTTTCTTTTGTCTTGGCTATTGGGGTGATTTTCGGGCTTTATAAATGGGCGATTCTTACTCCTGTTATGATTGCAATTATTACGGTGCAGTTGCTTCCTTTTGTGCTTGTTTTAGCAAATATAATTTTGATACCGGTAGAGGCGTATGGCAGACGCAAATTCGTGCGCATGGCAAGTGCAAAAATCGCGAAGTCAAATGCGACGGTTATCGGTGTTACGGGATCTTACGGCAAGACTTCCGTGAAGCATTTTTTAGCGCATATTTTGGCGGCTAATGCCGAGGTGCTCTATACGCCGGGAAGTGTGAATACATTGCTTGGTGTGTCACGGATTATTAATCAAAATCTTAATAACTCGCACAAGTTTTTTATCGTTGAAATGGGGGCTTATTATATCGGCTCGATTAAGAAAGTTTGCGATTTGGTAAAGCCTAGACACGGAATTATTACCGCTGTCGGTGATGCTCATTTTGAGCGTTTTAAAACTAAGGAAAATGTGGCAAAGGCAAAGTTTGAATTGGCAAATGCGGTCGGTGAAAACGGCTCGTTAATTATTAATAAGAACCAAATTGAAGAAAGGTTTTTCAGGCTTTTGCCAAGGGATGCGGTTAAGGTCGGTGAGCAAGAAAAGTTTTTTGTTTCCGATGTAAAACAAAGCGAAAAAGGACTGCAATTTGTTTTTCACGGCGGTAAGGAAAAAATGAGGATCTTCACTCCGATTTTCGGAGAACATCATGCGCAAAATATCGCTCTTGCAATCGCTATGGCGTTAGAGCTCGGAATGCCTAAAACTACCATAGTCGCGGCGCTTAAAAATTTGCCGCAGGTAGCGCACAGGTTGGAAGTTAAAAACTCTGGCGGAGCGGTTATGATTGATGACGGATACAATTCTAATCCCGACGGATTTGCATCGGCACTTGAGCTTTTAAATATTCTGGGGCGCGAGGTGAAAGGGCGCAAAATCCTTATTACTCCCGGTATGATTGAGATGGGAGAGTTGCACGATAAACTCCACTATGACTTGGGCAGAAAAGCTGGCGAAGTTGCGAATATTTTAATTGCGGTGGTGCCTTCGCGGCTTAGGAGTTTCATTAAAGGATTTAAGGAAAAAGCTGGAAAAAATGCTGAGGTGATTGAGGCAGAAGGATTCGCCGACGCCAAAGTTTGGATGAGTAAAAACCTTAAAATCGGCGATGTTGTTTTAATTGAAAACGATTTGCCGGATTCTTATGAATCAGGGTTTAAGCTCTAGCGAAGTAATTTCCTCGGTAATTGCTTTTGCTTTATCTTCGGGAAGCTCGGAAAGAAGCGCAGCGGCCTTTATTTCTCGCATGTTGCCGATGATAGCGGCGGCGGTTTTGGTGTCTAAGTCAGCCATGAGTTTTGCGGCTTCTTTCGCACGCATGCCGGAATAGATTTTGGCAAGGCTTGCAATTTTTGCGGCGTCTTTGGTCTCTTTGACGGCCATCGTTTCTTTTACCGACTTTTCAAGTTCGCGAAGGGTGAGAATCTTTGCTTCAAGCTTGCGCTCGGCATCTTTGACATATTTGAGCGTGGCAGCGATTTCGGCCTCTTTTGCTTCCAGTTGTTGGCGGCGCAGGGAAAGACTTTCCAGCAACGCAATTTCGGATGGCGTTTTATCGGATACGCAGGCAGTGTCCGAGGCGGCGGGAGCCGGTTGTCCTGGGCTTCTTATAATCTCGGCAAGTTTAACCGTAAGCACAAAAACGCCCGCAAAAATGAAAAGCAAAATGAAGAATGATTTTAGTTTTTCTGCCATATTTATTCCCCTTTTTCACTCTAGTCCTTGGCTATCGGGGCTTCAATCTGAATTGCGATTTTAGATCCTTTGCGTCCCAGCTTGCCATAGAACATCGGAGTCGTTTCCGCAACCAAGGATATGTCGGAATCTGGCGAGGCGACAAGCTCTAATTTCGAACCTACGCGCCAGTTTAAAACTTCTTTCAAGGGGAGAGTTTGCGTTTCAAGAACAGCGGTCAAGTCAAGCCCCGCAAGGGCAATTTCTTCGCTTAACGCTTCTTGCCATTTGCTGTCCGTTTTTGAGTTTTCGCCTATGAAAGATTGCGAGAGAATCTCTTTGGATTTGCCAAGACTGGCATATGGAAGCATCAGCTCAAAAGTTCCTTCCCTTTCCGCCATCTCAATTTTGAAACGAGCAAGAATTACTGGATCCGAATCGCGTGCCACAACCGCTAATTTCGGGTTGTTTTCAAGGTGATCAAAGTCAAAAGAAAGAGGAATAAGACTTTGAAAACTTTGCGATAAATCTGAGGCAATTTCTCGCGCGGCCTTGGTGAGCAAAAGCTTTTCAATGTTGGTGTATGGACGTTCGGTAATGCGCATTATCGCCGTGCCTCTTTTTCCGCCCAGCAAAACATCAACTATGGAATAAATCATATCGGAGTTAAAGGACAAAAGACCGATGGTTTCTTTTGCTTCGCCGGCAAGAGTGGCAACAAGTGAGGATTGAGGTATCCCTGCAAGATAGTCGCCAAAGTGAACGCCTACGACCGAGCATAGGCTGACTTTAATGCTCGTGCCGGTAAGTTTGCGCAAAGAGATAGAGCCTTTGGCGCTAAAACGGTCAAAAATGACTTCTATCATCGGCAAAGGTTCAAAAGACGATTTTCCCGATTTTAAAATATCGGGGAGTGAACGTTCCGCAGTGCTGGTGCCCGTCTGTATGCTTTTTTTATTCATTGTCGCAATACTTTCGCCGCGCAAAAGGCGGTCGATTTGTGATGGTTCCAAAGGCTTTATTTTAGCGCTGGGATTGGCTGCCTTTATATCGTGAAGTTCGGTGGATTTTTCGGATCGTTCCTTGCTCATCATGGGCGCCTTTTCACTTCCAGTTTTTGAAATAAAACATCGGTTGCCGCAGCGGGAAATAGGACTTTATTCGCGCGCATCAGTATATCTTCTTTGAGCGCGTAAGTGCCGGCGGCGCCCGTGGTTTCCGAAGGCGACAATTCCCTTAAATATGTGATGAAGCTATCAAGCAAAAGGCTTTCGGTAGCGGCTATATTTTTCTTGTCATTCGGATTTACGAGCTCTAAGTCGGCACGGAGGGAAATAAAGCTCTTCCCGTCGTTTAAATTCGCGGTTATTTCCGGGACGGAATAAAAGTTTTTGTTTAATACGGCAGAGCTTTTGACGGTTCTTAGGGCGTCAATGTTAAACGGTGAAAAACCGACATAGTAAAAGCCGCAGGCAATGCCCATGAGTATGGTGAGAATGCCAAAAGCAGTCGGTAAAAGCGAAACGCCGCTCGCTTCTTTTTTTGTTTCATCGTTAAAATAAACCGCAAAGGCGGTATCAGCTTCTGCCATTTTGCCCATTCCATCACTATTTTTTTCCCGATTCTAAAGGGCGTTAGGTTAATAAAAGGTTAGAAAAAACTCTCCCCTCTGGCAGATGTGAGGGGAGAGGATGATAAAAAGCAACCTTAAGAGTTATTTCTTGCCCTTTTTGGTTTTTTGCTCATCGCCGCCGCAAGTGCAGTTACAACCGCATTTACAATCGGTTCCGCACGGGCAATAGCCGGCAATCTTTGTAATCGCAAGCAATAATGCCGCAAAACCTACGAGCGCATAAAATAAAGAAAGGAACATCGGGCAGGAAATTAAAGCTTCAATCGGATTTACTTCAAAAAAGCCGACAAAGCCAAGGTTAAGTCCTGCTAAAATTACCAAAAGTTGAGATGTCCAAATGAAAAAACGCATTTTATTTCTCCTTTCAACAGAGGGTTAACGCCTATTTTTTTAAGAATAAGTTGCAATGGCATCTGCCATTTTTTGCAACGTCTTCTTCGCAAAACTTGCAAGGGCAAATGTGATCGTCAGTCCACTGATCCGGCGGAACACAAGGACAATGTCCGTCCGTAACTTCCAGCCTTTTTAATATTCTGTCGATAACATCCATATTTACCTTCATATTATGGGCTTCGCCCCACGCAATGTATTCTTCTTTGTTCATTATAATTATTCCTTTATCAAAGTTGATATAGCAATTGGTAAGATAATGTCTTTGTTTCTATATTGCAACGGATTTAAGCTAAAAAACCTTTCCTTTCATGATAAGATTGTGCCAAAAAGGAAAAAGTTAAAAATAACATTTCCTTGCGAGAAAAATTTATTGAGGTTAGAATTGGAAAGGCTTTTTTGGGAAAAATGAAAATTATGGAAGAAGAATTGGAAAAAATAGATGAAGCTCTTTTAAAGCTAGAGCAAAAAATTATAGCCAAGCAGCAGCAAGATGCCTTGGAAAAAGAGGCTATGCAAAAGGATTTGAAAAAAGCTGAAATTGACTATTTGAACTTGCGCTCGTCTGCCGAATCGGCAGTGAAAAAGCTTGATGCAATCATTGAGGATATGGAGAAAAAGGATTAATGGCAGTCGTTCCTATAATAATTGACGGGCAAAAGTATAATCTTTCGTGTGATGCAGGACAGGAAGAAAGGCTTGCTTCCATCGGGCGCGCCATGGATAAAAAAGCGGCCTCTATCCGCAGGGCCTTTCCCCAGATATCGGACAATCTTTTGTTGGTGATGGTGGGTGTTTTGTTCGCTGAAGATGCTTATATGGCTAAGATTGATGCAAATCCCGATTATGAAGATGTCGCCTTGAAAGAAAATCAGTATGCAGAGTCGCTTAATCACATTTTGGAAAAGATAGAAAATCTTGCCAAGCTGGTTTAGGCATGCTAAAATTATCCCGTCGATGAGTGAAGGCTTTCTGGTGCGTTAGATAAAAGTACCTCCGGGCTACATTGATATAGAAAAGGGCGCTGTCCCTAACTGTGATCGTGGTCATAGTAATATGGTGCTCGACTTTAACTTTAGGCTCACGGATCGGTCCTTAAGAGCAATCGACGGCTAAGAAGGCCTCCTCTTGTTGGAATAGGGTGCTTTTCTACGTAAGGCGCCACCTTTTTAAGGGATTGCTATGAATAAAGATGTTTTAAGAAATGTGGTCAGGCAAAGGCGTTCATCTATTCCTTATGAGGAAAGAATAAAAGCCGAAAAAGCTATCTTCGAAAGATTTAAAGAACTTGATGAGGCACAGGACGTAAAGGTTGTCGCCAGCTATAATCCTTTGCCCGAAGAAGCCGATGTTTCCCTTATAAATAACTTTTTGTTGGAACAGGGGAAGTTGGTGTGCTTTCCGGAAGTTATGCTTAACGGCGAAAACATACAGTATCATAAATGGCAAATCGGCAGCGTAATGAAGTCGGATTGGTGCGGGATTGACTATCCTATAGGGAAGATTATTCCTTCGGATGAGATTGATTTGTTCCTTGTGCCTTTGTTCGGGTTTGACAGGTTCTGTAATCGCCTTGGAACAGGTGGCGGATTCTTTGACAAGTTCTTCGCAATTAATCCTTTTAAAGAAAATGCCGCAAAAGTGGGGATTGCTTTCGGCGTGCAAGAAGTCCCGATGATGATGACGGATAAGTGGGACGTCAAAATGGATATGATCGTTACCGAAAAGGAAGTTATCAGGGGGTAACTTTCTCTAGCCGAAATAAAAGAAATAGGCGATGGCAATCGTGCCAAGTCCGAAGAAGTATTGAAGTCCCGGTTTTCCTTCTTTGTAAATGTGATGAGCTGCGACAATGTCTATGCTTTGTGCTACTCTGATTAAGAACAAAGCCGCTAAAACAGGGAAGAATGACTGCATTGAAAATATTAAGACAAAATCTCCGACGGCAAAGGTCATGCCTGCGATAAAAAGGTGCTTGGTTTTGACAAGTTCTTTAATCTTTATGGATTTGCGATTTTCCCAAAAAGAGCATAAAAACATACTTGCGCTGGTAACCGCTAAAAGTACATACCAGTTAAGATATTTAATGCAGGTAACATCGCAAAAGGTGTTTGTCGCTCCGCAAATTACGACTATGCAAAAGGCTTTTTTCCCCGTGGCTGAAAGGGTGTGGCCCTCGCCTATAGTGAAAAAAAGTGTCCCAATTATGCCTATGGATATGATGATTATGAGCTTGTTTAAGCTAATGTCCGAGCCGAATATCAAAGTTGTAACCATGGTTCCTATGGCAAGCCCTATAACTCCCCAAAAAGCGCTGCTAGATGTGCTTTCTTTGTTAATGGTTTGCAAGAACTTTATTTGAATGCAGATGGACACGCCTTTGATAATCGGGACAAGAATCCAAGGGTTTAGAAATACAAAGCGTTCTTTGATGAACAAGTCTTCCCAGAAAAGCGGTATGGTCGGGATTATAAGGACCATGCAATAAAAAGAGCTGAAATACGAGGCGACAGCGGGAGGCAATTCGCGGCTGGATTTTTTGTTCACAAAGGGGCGAAGCGCAAATAATACTATAATGGCGATTCCTGTAAGTAGTGTAAGCATTCTTTTTATTCTTTCTTTAGCATTGTCCGTGCTATAGTATAGGATACGTTATTAAATAAAAATAAACAAAAAGGGCTAAAATGAAAATACTGGCAATGGGTGATGTGGTAGGCAAAGCGGGGCGGAAACTCTTGCTTGAAAAGTTGCCTTATCTTAAGAAAAAGTGGGCGCTCGATTTTATAGTCGTAAACGGAGAAAACGCCGCCCACGGGTTCGGGATTTCCGAAAAAATGGTAAAAGCGTTTTTTGCCGCCGGTGTTGATGTGGTGACTTTGGGCAATCATACTTGGGATCAAAAAGAAATAATTAAGTTTATTGATACCGAACCAAGACTTGTTCGTCCGATGAACTATCCCCCGCTTACACCGGGAAAAGGCGATTATGTTGCTACCTTGGCGGACGGGCGGCGAGTGGCGGTTTTACAGCTTTTGGGCAATTTGTTCTTTGAAGGGTTCGATAACGCTTTTACTACCGTGCAAAAGTGGCTTGAGAAAAATCGTTTAGGCAAAGATGTTGATGCCATATTGGTGGATTTTCATGCCGAAGCGACTTCGGAAAAGATGGCGATGGGGCAGGTGTGCGACGGTTCTGTCAGCCTTGTATTCGGGACGCATACTCATATTCCTACCGCTGATGCTATGATTTTGCCTAAGGGAACGGGGTATATTTCCGATTTGGGTATGTGTGGAGATTACAATTCGGTCATCGGTATGCAAGCAGGTGAAGCGGTAAGGCGCTTTATTACCGGTATCAAAACCGAGCACTTGGAGCCTGCCGAGAAAAACGGCACAATTTGCGGCGTCTATGTGGAAACGGATGATAAATCTGGTTTGGCCGTTAAAATCGAGCAAGTTATTATCGGGGCAACTCTTGCAAACAGAATGCCTTTGTGATAAGACTCTGCGCGAAAATTAAACTAACTAGGGATAAATAAAAATGTCAGGTCATTCACAGTTTAAAAACATTATGCACAGAAAAGGCGCTCAGGACGCCGAAAGAGCCAGGACTTTTGCCAGACTCGCAAGGGAAATTACCGTTGCTGCAAAGTGCGGTTTGCCCGACCCGAATATGAACCCTCGCCTTCGTTCGGCTATTGCTGCCGCGCGGGCGCAAAATATGCCTAAAGACAATATCGAAAGGGCTATTAAAAAAGCGTCAGGTGCCGATGCCGATAATTACGAGGAAGTGCGTTATGAAGGATACGGCCCGGGCGGGGTCGCCATTATAATTGAGGCGCTTACCGATAACCGCAACCGTACCGCTCCCGTGGTAAGATCAATTTTTTCAAAACATGGTGGGGCGCTCGGTGAAACTAACTCGGTTGCTTTTAACTTTGAGAAAGTAGGGCTTGTCGAGTATCCTTTTGCGGTCGCTTCGGCGGAAGCTATGTTTGAAGCTGCTTTGGAAGCCGGTGCCAGTGATGTCGAATCAGATGAGGAAAGCGGGCATTTTATTACGTGCGCGCCTGATGATTTGGCAGCAGTGCGTGACGCTTTGGAAGCAAAATTCAAAGAACCCGTGGCGGCTAGATTTGATTGGAGACCTCTTAATACCATTCCTTTGGATAAGGAAGGCGCCGAGAAATTAATGGCAATCTTGGAAGCCTTTAACGAGGATGATGATATCCAGCGTGTGTTTGATAATTCATCAATCCCCGATGATGTGATGAAGCAAATCGAAGGATAGCCGTAGATTCAGCTTAGGAATTAAAGAGTTTTTGGTTTTGCCAAAGACTCTTTTATTTTGTTTATTTTTCTTTGCCTTTTGTGATAAAAGAAAAGTAAGAGGTTGTTATGACTAAAGTGCGCATTTTAGGGATTGATCCGGGGCTTAACAATACCGGTTGGGGAGTCGTGGATTCTTGCGGCGGAGTTTTTGATTTTGTCGCGGCGGGGATACTTCATTCCGATGTTAAAAAGACTTTGGCGGAAAGGCTTTGCGAGCTGCATAAAGGCTTGGTTGCAATCATAGATGAATTTTGTCCCGATGAAGCGTCAATTGAACAAACTTTCGTTAATAAAAATCCTAACTCTACCCTTAAATTAGGGCAGGCGAGGGGGGCGGTTATTGTTGCTCCCGCACTTAAGGGAATACCCGTGTTTGAGTATGCTCCAAACCAAATAAAAAAGATGATTGTCGGGGCGGGACATGCTGACAAAACGCAGGTTGATATGATGGTCAGAACTATGCTAAAAGGGCTGGATAAAGATATTAAGTTGGGCGCGGATGCTTCGGACGCTTTAGCGATGGCTTTAACGCATGCTTATATGAGGTCAGCGGTTGGTGTGGCTTTGGAGAGAAACAAATGATTGCAAAACTTTTCGGAATTGTTGATACGATTGACACGGACAGCCTTATTATCAATGTAAACGGAGTCGGGTATTTGGTCTTTTGCTCGTCACGGACGCTGCTTAAAATGCCGCCTAAGGGGGGCGAGGTTGCTTTGTTTATCGAGACAATCGTGCGTGAGGATGCAATAACTTTATATGGCTTTGCCAGTGAAAGTGAAAAGCGGGCGTTTAATGTTTTGACTACCGTGCAGGGCGTGGGAGCAAAAGTCGGGCTTGCCATACTGTCTGCCTTTAATGTCGATGAACTGGAAATGGCTATCGGTGCGGCAGATGCAAAGGCTTTGTGCAAGGCAAGCGGTGTCGGCAATAAGCTTGCGGTGCGCATAGTTACCGAGCTTAAAGGCAAAATGGGTGTGGGATTTGCGTCCTCTGCCGAAAGCCTTGCTGCTTTGGGCGCCGGCGGTGTTGCGGCTACGGGCGGTGAAAGAAGTGAGATTGAAGATGCGGTTTCGGCTCTTGTAAACCTCGGTTATTCCAAGCTGGAGGCGGTGATGGCGGTAAATAAGCTTGCGTCAAAGGATAAAAATATGAAAACAGCCGAGCTTATTCGCGAGGCGTTAAAGGAGTTCGCTAAATGATAGAGGAAAGAGTTGTCGCTCCCAAAAAACAAAAAGAAGATGCTGCGGAAGGGGCGTCTTTGCGTCCGCTGACGCTTGCCGAATTCATCGGGCAAAAGAAGGTAAAAGACAACATAAGAGTATTTATTGAGGCGGCTAAGGCCAGAGCCGATGCTATGGACCATGTGCTGTTATATGGTCCGCCGGGGCTGGGCAAAACTACGCTGGCGCAGATTGTGGCAAGAGAACTGGGCGTAAACTTTCGCGCAACTTCCGGCCCTATGATTGCCAGAGCGGGCGATTTGGCGGCTATACTTACCAATTTGGAAAAAGGTGATGTGTTGTTTATTGATGAAATCCACCGCCTTAATCCTGCAATTGAGGAAGTGCTTTATTCCGCCATGGAAGACTTTCAGCTGGATTTGATTATAGGTGAGGGTCCTGCTGCGCGTTCGGTCAGGATTGATTTGCAACCGTTTACTTTGGTTGGGGCGACGACAAGGTCGGGGCTGCTTACCACTCCTTTGCGCGATAGGTTCGGGATTCCTTTACATCTTGATTTTTATGAGCCGAAGGATTTGGAAGAAATTGTTTTGCGTGGCGCGAGTGTGCTGGATATGCCTATATCCGCGGACGGTGCTGCCGAGATTGCCAAGCGTGCGCGCGGGACGCCGCGAGTGGCAGGGCGGCTTTTAAAGCGGGTGCGGGACTTTGCTGTCGTCGCCGGTGCGAAAACCATTGATAAGGAGATTGCGGACAAGGCTTTGTGCCGCTTGGATGTGGATGCTAAGGGTTTAGACGCTATGGATAGGCGCTACTTGATGTGCATATCGGAAAAATATGCGGGCGGCCCCGTGGGTGCGGATACTTTGGCGGCAGCACTTTCCGAGGAGCGCGATACCATTGAGGAGGTCATTGAGCCTTTCTTGCTGCAACTTGGCTTGGTGCAAAGGACACCGCGCGGGCGGGTGCTGTCGGCAGCGGGGTATAAGCATCTTGGTCTTCCTGCTCCCAGTGGAATGGAAGAATTCGAGTTTGATTAATTCATAATAATTAAAAATAGGATTAGCCATGAAAACATTTACTTACAGAACCAGAATATACTTTAAAGATACCGATGCCGGTGGAGTTGTTTATCACGGCAATTATGTTTATTTGTGCGAGAGGGCAAGAACGCATTGGCATATGGAAATTGCGCCGCAATACTCAAATAAAAAATTGATGGAAGCGGGGCAAGTCTTTGTGGTTGCAGCCTTTGAAATTCAGTATAAACGTCCCGCCTTGCTGGATGATGAAATAGATATAGTTTGCTCGGTGGTGGAGTTGGGTGCGGCTTTTGGGACTTTCAGGCAGGAGTTTAAACGCGGAGATGAAACTTTGGCGATTGCCAAGGTAAAGGTTACCATAGTTAATAAGGAAACGGGGCGACCGGTACGCTTCCCTCTGGATATGAAAGAAGCCTATGCCGAGTATATGTATGAAGGAGAAAATAACTGATGGAAGTCGAAACTATAAATACAATCGCAAATGCCGGGAACTTGTCGCTTTCCACTTTGTTTTGGCAAGCGGATGTTGTCGTAAAGCTGGTTATTTTGGCTCTCCTTGCGGCTTCGGTGTGGTGCTGGGCGATTATATTCCAGAAGCTTTCGAGTTTTCGTAAAATCCGCCTTTCTATGAAAAAGTTTGAAGATAAGTTTTGGTCGGGTATGAGCCTTGACGAGCTTTATGACGAGATAAAAGGAAAACCTAAAAATCCTATGGAAGCGATATTTGTTGCCGCTACCAAGGAGTGGAAGTCGTCCAGTTTCGTGGTGCAAAAAGGTAACCTTACCGTGGGAGTGCAGCAGCGTATTGAGCGCGTGATGAAGATAACCATGGATAGAGAAATGGGATATTTGGAAAATCGTATGCCCTTTTTAGCTTCGACAGGTGCGGTTGCGCCTTTTGTCGGGTTGTTTGGGACGGTGTGGGGAATTATGAACAGTTTCCATTCCATCGGGCTTTCGAATAATACTTCGCTGGCGGTGGTTGCTCCCGGTATCGCTGAGGCTCTGTTCGCTACGGCCCTAGGATTGGTGGCGGCGATTCCTGCGGTAATCGCTTATAACAAGCTTTCTTCGGATATAGATAAAATCGGGGTACGGCTTGAAAACTTTTCGGGTGAGTTTGCCGCTATTATGTCGCGGCAGATTGATGTAAAGTCTGCTAAGGCAAAGGAAAAGGAAAAATAAGGTGGCAATATCTTTTGCAAAAAATCGGGGCGGAAAACGACGCGCCATGATGAGCGAAATCAACGTTACGCCTATGGTCGATGTAATGTTGGTGTTGCTGATTATCTTTATGGTTACGGCGCCGCTGCTTACTTCGGGCATTACTTTGGATCTGCCTAAAGGGGACGGGAAAGTCATTGAAGGCAGCGATAAGTCTTTGGATATAGGGATTGATGCAAAGGGTCGCATTTTTATTGCTGATACCGAATATAAAAAGCAAGATGTTATCCCTAAAGTAAAATCAATTATTGCCAGCAATCCTGCTATGCAAATTATTATCAGCGCGGACAAGAAGTCTGCCTATGGTGATGTAGTGGAATTGATGGCGATGCTGCGCGCCGAAGGAATTATGAAGGTCGGGCTTAAAACCGATCCTAAAGAAAGTTTTAAAAAAGGTAGTGGTGTAAGGTGAAAGATGAAAGGGATATGAAAAAGCCTTTTTATGCTTCAATCGCTCTGCATATTGTAGTTGTGATTGTTATCCTTTTAGACTTGCCTTTTTTGTATTCGAAACCTGTGCGCGAATTCAAAGACGATTTGCCTATTATGATTGATTTGTCGCAACTTAAAATTGCCGAAAAGACTAACCTGCCTAAAAAGGTCGAAAAGAAAAAAGAGGCAAAGCAGGAAGCTAAAAAAGAGGTAAAAAAGGAAGATAAAACTCCAAAGGTCGATAAAAAACCTACGCCTCCTCCCGTGCCCAAAACCGAGCCTAAGAAAGAAGCCAAGGCTGATGTGAAAGCTGTCGAAACAAAGAAAGCAGACGAGAAAAAAGTCGATAAAAAAGATGAAAAAGCTGAGCAAAAGAAAAAATCCGACGAGCGGAAGAATGATATAAAAACTTTGCTTGCTTCGGTTGAGAAAATCAAAGCTTCTATAAAGGACGAGCCTGCTCCTGAAAGTGATAAAGGCGTCAAAGACGGAGCAATAAGTAACTATGTGCAGGATTTAACCATATCCGAAAAAGACGCGATTGCCGCGAAAATGCGCGAGTGTTGGAACCTTGATCCCGGAGCAAGGGGAATTGGTGATATGCTTATTGAAGTTAAGGTGGCTCTTAAGGCTGATGGGACGGTGGCTGCAGTGAAAATTGCCGATACTTTGCGCTATGGCGGGGACTCGGCTTTTCGTTCGGTGGCCGAAAGTGCGCGGCGAGCAGTTTATATTTGCGGCAATAAAGGTGAGGAGTCGCCTTTTTATTTGCTGGCGTCCAGACATCCCGATAAGTATGAGATATGGCAGAACATGGTGTTCTTTTTCAATCCCCTTACGGGTGGAGTGAAGTAAGTAAGCATTGTTTCGCCGATGGCGTGCCCGGTTGTGATTATCCTAAAATTACCTAGGGCAGTAACGGGGACCAAGCGGGATCCGAAGCCGCGGTCGGGGTGTTAATCATACGCTCGTTATAGCCGGTGATGTCCACGGTGTAAATCTTGACCTCGTCATCGGGCGAGTCCTGCTTAAAGTACGTAAGGACGCGTCCGTTCGGAGCCCAAGTCGGAGCTTCAACCAGATAGCCTTCGGCAAGCTGCCTTTCCCCTGTGCCGTCGGGGAACATTATCCCGATGTAAAAGGTATTGTCCGCAATCTTGGTAAAGGCGATATAGTCGCCGCGAGGTGACCAAACGGGAGTCGCGTATTTGCCGTTTCCAAAGCTGATACGGCGAACATCTTTGCCGTCCGCTTTCATAACATAAAGCTGTTGGGTTCCGCTTCTATCCGAGTTAAAGGTGATATGTTTACCGTCCGGAGAATATGAAGGCGAAGTGTCTATGGCAGGGTGGTTGGTGAGACGTACCGTCTTTTTTGTCTTTAAATCCATTTTATAGATTTCGCTGTTGCCGCCGATTGCCATGCTCATAATAATACTTTTGCCGTCAGGCGAAAAGCGCGGGGCAAATGTCATGCCGGGGAAGTTGCCGACGACCGATTGCCGTCCGGTTTCAATGTCGAAAATGTAAACACGAGGGCGGTTGTTGTAATAGGAAAGGTAAGTAATTTGCTGCATGTTCGGCGAAAAACGAGGTGTTAAAACCATAGCCTTGCCGTCGGTTAAAACTTTGACATTTTCACCGTCTTGGTCCATTACCGCCAAGCGTTTTACGCGAGCGTCCTTCGGCCCCGATTCCGCAATGTAAACTATGCGTGTGTCAAAGTAGCCCGCTTCTCCCGTGATACGCTTATAAATGGCGTCGGCAATTATGTGAGCAATGCGGCGCCAATTGTCAGCTTTGGTTGTCATTACTTTGCCTTCCATTTGCATGGAAGCAAAAACATCCCATAAGCGGAATGATACCTTGAGCTTATCACCTGTCTGCTCCTCAACTGCTCCTTGGACAAGGGCGGCGGCGGATATTACTTGCCAATCGTTAAACTTCGGCATTTCGTTTACCGAAGTGAACTTTTGCACAAAACTGTCGGGGTTCATAATGGAAAAGAGTCCCGAGCGCTCTAAGTCGGCAGAAACAACTTTCGTTATGTTTTCCGCGACAGGCTTCGCAACCTCAGACGAAGCGAGGAAAGTTGGAATCGCAATCGGCATAGGATCGGAATGCGCCCCTGATACATCTATGCGAAGCTCTGCCCTTACTTGAGGGGCAAGAGAAAAGGAAAGGCAAAGGACCAGCAGCGTTATCGTAAGGATTGTGAAGCAGTTTTTCATCGGCACTTACCATCAGTTTTATTCAAATACAAAAAGGGGCGCTTCGTATTCGCCAAGCTTACCCAAGGGAAGGGTTACTTCTTCCAGAATTTCGGTTATTTGGTTAGCAAAAGAGCCGCGGCGGTTCACGGCGGTTAAAGTGACACTGTATTCTTCGTATCCGGTGGCCGGTTTGCACGGCGCGTAATATGCGGAAGGTGCGGCGTCGGCATAGCGGTGCGGCTTTTCCAAAAATACTCCTTTCGGCAGTTTAATCTCTCCGGCTTTTACGGAATTAAGCAGGACGGGTTCACCGTTCTTGTTCGGTTCGTAAATATAGCCGATGGTGCCAAGACCGCCATTATCCATACCATCTACAGAGTCATTATTGAAGGAAACCAAGATTACATTAGTGCCTTGCGGGGCGGAGTGTACCAAAAATGAAGGACTTTTGGCAAAGCCGCCATGCTTTGCGCAAGCTTCGGATGTGGGGAAAGTTTTGCCGTCCCAAACATTTTTTGGAGAAAGCTCCGCTGCAAAGGGGAGCGCTTCAGGTTCTTCATTGTCCGTGGCGCAGGAAACGGCAAAAGGTAAAGCAAGTAAAGAAAAGCACAAAATGGAAAGTTTCATAATAACTCCTTATATTTGTTTTTAAATAAACACTGTAATATGATACGAATAGCACATCAGGTTGGTTTGGGGAAGTGATGAAAATAAAAATAAATCCGCAAGTTAAAATGTCGGTAAAAGGCGCGGTTCGGGCGGCACTCAGGATTGCTTTTCCTTATCAGTGTTTAAGATGTGGTGCTGCTCTTGGTTCGGAAGGCGGCTTTTGCCCCGATTGTTTTAAGAAAATCAGATTTATAGGTTCTTATTGCCCTAATTGCGGTCGGCCTGTAAGCGAAAACGAAAAACAGTGGGGGATGTGTTCTTTTTGCAAGGGAAGAAAAATGCCAAAAAGTCGGTTCGTCTTTATCTATGATGAGGCGCTAAAGTCCGTTATTCTTAAGTTTAAATACGCGGATATGACTTTCGCAGTGCCTTATTTTGTCAGGTGGATGATAAGCGCCGGTAAAGATGTTTTGGACGATGCAGATGCCGTTGTTCCCGTGCCTATTCACAGAATGAGGCTTATCAGAAGGCGCTATAATCAGGCATCCTTGCTTGCCAAAAGGATTGCTAAGGAAAAAGGAAAGGAGTTTATTTATAACAATTTACAAAGGATTAGAAATACCGCTTCGCAAGGGGAAAAAAGCGCAAAAGAAAGAAGGGAAAATGTTAAAGGTGCTTTTGCTTTGCGTAATCCTTCGGCAATCGCGGGTAAGAAAATCGTCATTATTGATGATGTGGTGACTACGGGTGCGACCGTGTCCGAGTGCGAAAAGGTGCTGCTCTCGGCAGGTGCCGCAGAAGTCAGGGTTTTGTCCTTGGCTGTCGTTTTTAAAAGTTAGTGATTGAAAGAATCAGAAAAGCATAGTAAAAGTCGTAGGATTTTAAAGTTAATTTTAAACAGGGGTTCTTATGGTTCGTAAAGTAAAAACAGAAAATGATGAGAATAAAACCGTTGGCGAAATTCTTAAAGATGCACGGCTTGCCAGTAAACTGAGCATAGAAAAGGTTTCGGATAAGACGAGAATCGGTGAGGCTTACCTTATCGCTATAGAAGCGGGAGATTTTAATGCTTTGCCCGGGCAGGTTTATGCGTCCGGATTCGTCAGGACCTACGCCAAGTTTTTAGGATTGGACGCAGGTGCGATTTATGACAAGTTCAGGGACGAAGCGGCAGGTAATCGCCAACGGGTGAAACTTGCCATGATGGAGCCGGAAAGAGAAGGCGGCGTGCCTCATAGAAAAGAGATTTTGATAGCTATCGGGGCTTTGATATTTATCTATGCTTTGTGGACTATCTTTTCTTCTTCCGGAAGTGAAAAGGCAAAGGAAAAAGCTCCCGAAACGGTGGCTATGGAAGCCGTAAATGCAACTGTGGCGGAACAAAAGGTTTCTACTGCTTCCTCGATGGTAAAGTCCGAGGCAAAAAAAGATGCTCCCGTGGCGGTTAAGCCGGCTTCATCTGCCGCAACTGCTGCAGCCGCTGCAAGCGGAAAAACTGCTGCTCCCAAAGAGGAAAGCGAAACGGTGGAGCAGGTCGATTTGTCCCGCTCTTACGGGGCGAATGACGGTGAAACAAGGGTAGTGTTGGTCGCTAATTCCGAAGTGTGGGTCCAAATTACCGATGACGACAAAGTTATCTTTTCCAAAGTGCTTGCCAAGGGTGACAGATACAATGTTCCCGATTACGAATATGACTTGATATTACGAGCGGGTAATGCCGCGAGCATAGATGTCTATGTTGACGGAAATAAGCTTTCGCCTTTGGGTAAAAGAGGGACTATAGCTCGCGATATTTCCATTGATGCGGATTCTTTGCTTAACCGTTATTAGTTTCGGATTCGGCTTCTAATAAAGAAGAAGGTAAGATGAGAACTGAGCCTATAAAAAGAAGAAAATCTCGCCAGATTAAAGTCGGCAGTGTCTTAATAGGCGGTGGTGCGCCGATTGCCGTGCAATCAATGACTAATACTCTTACTTCAAATGCGGCAGCGACAATCGAGCAAATCTTGAGAATGGAGAAGGTTGGCGCGGATATCGTCCGCGTGTCTTGTCCCGATGAGGAGTCTACTGCGGCACTCCCCGAGATTATTAAAAACGTAAATGTGCCTTTGGTCGCGGATATTCATTTTCACTATCAGCGCGGAATTGAGGCGGCGGATGCGGGGGCGGCTTGCCTTCGCATTAATCCCGGGAATATCGGTGGACAGGACAGAGTGCGCGAGGTGGTAAAGGCCGCAAAAGCTAACGGGTGTGCCATTCGTATCGGTATTAACGGCGCAAGCTTAGAAAAAGGGCTTTTGGAAAAATACGGCGAGCCGTGTGCGGACGCTATGGTCGAGTCCGCTATGAATCAAGCAAAAATGCTTGAGGATGAGGGATTCTTGAACTTTAAGGTAAGCGTGAAATCGTCAAACGTGCTTACTACGGTTGAAGCGTATCGCAAGCTGGCGGCAGTGTGTGACCATCCTTTACACCTTGGACTTACCGAGGCGGGAGGGCTTCGTACTGGTCTTATCAAGTCGGGTATCGGTATGGGGGCTCTGCTGATGGAAGGGATTGGCGATACTATTCGTGTGTCGCTTACCGCCGATGTTGAGGAAGAAGTGCGCGCGGGCTTCGAGCTTTTAAAGGCTTTGGATTTGCGGTATCGCGGAGTGCGGATTGTGTCTTGTCCTACTTGTGCGCGCAAAGGCTATGATGTGGAAAAAGTGGTTGCTGCCTTGGAAGATAAACTTTCCCATATATCCGAGCCTATCAATGTGTCGGTTATGGGGTGCGTGGTAAACGGTCCCGGCGAGGCGGCTCATACCGATATCGGTATGGCGGGCGGCGGTGCAGGTGTGGCCTTGGTCTTTATCGGAGGGCAGCAGATGTTTAAAGTTTCCGCCGAGGAAGCTGTGGCTAAAATGGTGAGCTTGGTTGAGGAAGCGGTCGCTTTAAAGAGGGCGGATAAGGATTGGATAAAGTCCTTGCAACAGAAATACAAAAAGGTTTAAGCGGTGAATATTGAAGAAAAATTAGCAGGTGTGAAAGCCAGATATGAGGAGCTAGAGGCGCTTTTAAGCCAGCCGACGGATGGGGCAACTTTTACTCGTCTTTCTAAGGAAATAGGCGAGCTTCAGCCCGTGGTCGAGGCTATTGATGCTTACACGAAAGCCAAGCACGATATGGCCGAGGCCGAGGCTTTGATGGCTGATGAAGCTATGAAGGAAATGGCAGAGGAGGAGTTCTATGCCTTGAAAGAAAAGGTGCCTGAGCTTGAGCACAGGATTAAGCTTCTGCTTATTCCTAAGGACGAGGCAGACGAGAAAAATGCTATTTTGGAAATACGCGCGGGAACGGGCGGAGATGAAGCGGCTTTGTTCGCTGCCGACCTTTACCGTATGTATGAGCATTATGCCGCTATTAAAGGTTGGAAATTTGAAGCCGAGGAGATAAACGATACAGGTATAGGCGGCTTTAAAGAGGCTATTGCCAGAATTACCGGCAAAGATGTTTTCTCACGGCTGAAGTTCGAATCCGGTGTGCATCGTGTGCAACGTGTGCCCGAAACTGAGGCAAGCGGCAGGATTCACACTTCAGCAGCTACGGTTGCGGTGTTGCCCGAGGCCGAGGAAGTTGATGTGAAAATTGATGAAAAAGATTTGCGAATTGATACTTATCGTTCTTCGGGTGCGGGCGGGCAGCACGTGAATAAGACGGATAGTGCCATTCGTATTACTCATATTCCTACGGGGCTTGTTGCTGAATGCCAGGAAGAACGTTCGCAATTCAAGAATAAGGACAAGGCGATGAGTCGCTTGCGTTCTATGCTTTATGATATGGAGCGGCGGGCAAAAGATGAAGCACGCGCCGCTAATCGCAAAAGTCAGGTCGGGTCAGGCGATAGGTCCGAGCGCATCAGGACTTATAATTTCCCTCAGGGACGCGTAACCGATCACCGCATAAATCTTACTTTGTATAAAATTGACCAGGTGATGAACGGGGTGGCTTTGGATGAAATTATTGAAGCGCTTATTACCGAGGATCAACTGAACCGTCTTGCGGAGATAGAGTAACACATGAAGTTGGGCGAATTATTTGAACAGGCAGTAGAGGAGCTTTCAAAGGCAAAGGTGGAAACGCCTAGGCTTGATGCCGAGATTTTGTTTATGGATGCTCTTTCCCTGTCAAAGCCCGATTTGGTTTTGCAAAAAAGCAGGGACTTGTCTGATGATGAAGTGGCAAAACTAAAGAAGTTTATGGATATGAGGGCAGAGCGTATGCCTGTTTCTCGCATTATCGGCAAGCGCGACTTTTGGAAATATACCTTTGCTCTGAATGAAAATACGCTTGATCCCAGAGCGGATTCCGAAACTTTAATCGAGGCAGTGGTAAGGGATTACGATAAAGATGCAAAGGTGCGGATTTTGGATATGGGAACGGGCAGCGGGTGCTTACTGCTGTCTTTGCTTGGTGATTTGGTAAATGCCAAGGGTGTGGGAATTGATACATCTGTCGGAGCTGTGTCTATGGCAAAGAAAAATGCCGAAGCTAACGGGTTTGGTGATAGGGCTGATTTCGTCCCTGTGGATTGGCGCGATGGAGAAGTTCTTGGCAATTTAGGTAAATTTGATGTTGTTATAGCTAATCCTCCTTATATCCCTTTGGCAGATATTGAAGGCTTGCAGCCCGAAGTTAAAGATTATGATCCCATGTTGGCGCTTGCAGGCGGAGAGGACGGGCTTTTGGCGTATAGGCAGATTGCAATGGTCCTTCCTTTAATCCTTGATGCAGGAGGGGCTTTCTATACCGAAACAGGTAGAGGACAGGAAGAAAATGTCAAAGAGATATTCACTAAAAGCGGTTTTGCTTTTGTGGGAGAATATAAAGATTTAGGCGGGATTATCCGCGTGCTGAAGTTCTTGGGTCCCTAGGGAAAAGGCTTTAGACATAAAGCGGTTCGCGATTTACGACAGCTTCATCATCATCGTCATTGTTTCTTCTGCGAGCAACGCGGCGTTTCGTCTTTGGTGCGGCAGCAGGGGCGGCTTCGACTTCTTCGTTATTAACAGGAAGCTCGGGCGATTGCTCTGATGAAGCATCATCCGATAAAGCAAGTATGTCCGCATCATCATCGGGAATAATCGGAGTTCCCAAAAAAGAAATGTCCGAATCAATCATAGTGTTTGCGGGCAGGCGCAATCTTGCTCCTTCGTTTTCCATGGCGGTCATATAAATGCGGTAGTAATGTTCGGCGTGTTGCAGGCATATTTCGGACAAAACCAGGTCATCATTTGATAGGGCATCTTTTGCGGCAGCAAGATACTTTTCCATAATTTGATAGGCGTTGCCCTTTATTCTGCCGCAAGGTCCGTTACTGTCCAGATTGGTTGAAGGATTTATTGTTTGAAAATAGCCGTTGCCGTTACCGCCTCTACCTCTGCGGGCCGAATTCGACCCACGATTCTTAAATCTATTATTTTTCATATATAACCTTAATAACGATAAAAAAGCCCTTTAAATCAGGGGGTGAAACATATCAATGTTACTTAAAATCAGGCGCGAAGGATCGGAAAAACACCTTTATCTGCGCTTGTAGCGTCGGAGTTTACAGATAATTTTAGCAAAAGCAAGAGCTTTTTTAAACTTTTGCGTACCTTGCAAAGGGAAAAGTTTGTTCTTATATCGTTAATAAATAAACTTTGTTAAAAGGGAATACACTTATGGATGTTGATAAACTTACAGACCGAATGAAAGGATTTTTGCAGGCGGCGCAAGGGCTCGCCGAGAGGGGATCTAATCAGTATATGGGCACGGAGCATTTGTTAAAAGTCTTGCTCGACGATGAGGAAGGGCTCGGTGCAAATTTAGTCAATATGGCAGGCGGTAATGCCAAGGCGGCTTTGGCAGATACAATTCGTGCAATAGAGCAATTGCCTAAAGTCGAAGGTGGCTCGGTGCAGACTATGCCCAGTCAGGACTTGGGCAAAGTGCTTAATATGGCAGAGGATTTGGCTAAGAAAGCAGGAGATGCCTTTGTTACCGTCGAGCGGGTCATGCAGGCGTTGGTGATGGTGCCGAATACCCCTGCGGCAAAAATCCTTAAAGGCGTGGGAGTCAGCGCGACGGCAATGAATAATGCCGTTAATGAACTTCGCAAAGGGCGGACGGCAGATTCCGCTAGTACCGAGGATAGATACAACGCTCTTAAACGGTATGCGCTTGATTATACTGCCAGAGCGAGAGAGGGTAAGCTGGATCCCGTTATCGGGCGCGATGAGGAAATACGCCGCACTATTCAAGTTTTGTCGCGGCGGACAAAGAATAATCCCGTGCTGATAGGTGAGCCCGGGGTCGGTAAAACCGCTATTATTGAAGGCTTGGCACAACGGATTGTGAACGGCGATGTCCCCGAAAGCCTTAAGAATAAGCGGCTTCTTGCCTTGGATATGGGTGCGCTGATTGCGGGTGCCAAATACCGCGGCGAGTTTGAGGAAAGGCTTAAATCCGTGCTGGAGGAAATTGAGGATTCGGCAGGCGAGATTATCCTTTTCATTGACGAGATGCACGTGATTATAGGAGCGGGGGCCAGCGAAGGCGCTATGGATGCCGGTAACTTGTTAAAGCCTGCTCTTGCTCGCGGGGTGCTTCATTGTGTCGGTGCGACTACGCTTAACGAATACCGCAAGTATGTGGAAAAAGATGCCGCGCTGGCGCGGCGGTTTCAGCCCGTGTATGTGGGTGAGCCTAAGCTTGAGGAAACTATATCAATCTTGCGCGGGATAAAGGAAAAGTATGAACTACATCACGGGGTGCGCATTTCCGATGCGGCAATCGTGGCGGCGGCGACACTTTCTAACCGTTATATCGCGGACAGGTTCTTGCCCGATAAGGCTATTGATTTAATGGACGAGGCGGCTTCGCGCCTTAGGATGGAAGCGGATTCCAAGCCTGAGGCTTTGGACGAAGTGGACAGGCACCTTATTCAATACAAAATCGAGCGCGAGGCCTTAAAGAAAGAAAAGGATAAAGCCTCTAAAGAGAGGTTGGAAAAGCTGGAAGGCGAGATTGCCAAGCTTGAGGAGGAGTCTTCGCTACTTACGGCAAAATGGAATAAGGCGAAGGCAAGTATTGCCGATAAGTCTAAACTGCGCGAGGATTTGGATAATGCCAGAATCGAGGTCGAAAAGGCTATGCGTGCAGGCAAGTATCAAGAGGCGGGCGAGCTTCAATATAAGAAAATCCCCGAGCTTGAGGCAAAGCTTAAAGAGGCAGAAGCAAATTCCGCTAATGCCGAGGCGACCGAAGTCGTTATGCCTGAAAATGTGGCGGCGGTTGTGTCGCGCTGGACGGGGATACCTGTGGATAAAATGCTGGCAGGCGAGCACGAGAAACTTATCAACATGGAAGCCGAAATTGCCAAGCGTTTGGTGGGGCAGAAAGATGCGGTTGTTGCCGTTGCCAATGCCGTGCGCCGCTCGCGCTCCGGTCTTGCCGATGAAAAACGCCCCATGGGCTCGTTTATGTTCCTTGGTCCTACGGGTGTGGGAAAAACCGAGCTGGCAAAGGCTTTGGCTGATTTCCTGTTCGATGATGAGTCCGCTATTATCCGCATTGATATGTCCGAGTATATGGAAAAGCACGCGGTTGCGCGGCTTATCGGCGCTCCTCCGGGATACGTCGGGTATGACGAAGGCGGAGCTCTTACCGAAGCCGTGCGGCGGAGACCTTATCAGGTAATTCTGTTCGACGAGATTGAAAAAGCTCACCCCGATGTTTTTAATATCTTGCTACAGGTGCTTGATGACGGAAGGCTTACGGACGGGCAAGGACGGACGGTGGATTTTCACAATACGCTTATCATTATGACTTCAAACTTGGGATCGGAGATACTGGCGGCTCAGCCTGATGACGAAGATGTAAATCTGGTGCGCGGGAAGGTTATGGATATTGTCAAGGCCTCTTTCAGACCCGAGTTCTTGAACCGTGTGGATGAGATTATTCTGTTTCGCAGGCTGTCTAAGGCAGACACTGCCGGGATTGTTAATATTCAATTTGCGCGATTGGTCGCGCGGCTTGCCGAGCGCGGCATAAATTTAAAGCTGGACAAGTCGGCGCGCGAGTGGCTGGCGGAAAACGGCTATGATCCGATATACGGCGCAAGGCCCTTGAAGCGGCTTATCCAAAGCGAGGTCGAGAATCCTTTGGCGATGGAGATTCTGTCTGGCAGGATTAAAGAAGGTGATAACGTGGTCTTGCGCGAAAAGTCAGGTAAGCTGGAGTTCGAGAAATAGATAAAAAAAAGCGGCTCTTTATTGAGTCGCTTTTTTCCTTTAGGAAGGTTAAAGGTGCTTTTAAGGATTACGTCCTTGTTTGCTTTTCCAAGCGCTATGTAGCTTGTTTATTTTTTTCTTATCTTCAATAGTATATTTACCGACGGGCTTTTTTAAGTCAAATTCGTCAGGAGAAATTGTAAATACGTTTACGTTTTTGCGGGTTGTGGCTTTTCTCTTAACTTCTTCATTAGCGCCGGACTTAGCACTGCTATTAATGTTTTCACCGGTCGTGACTTCGTTCGCAACTTCTTTTATTTCTTTCATTTTCTTAGGAGTTTGACGAGTAATAATCACTTCTTCAGTTTTCTTGGGAAAGTGAGGAATAATAATCACTTCTTCAGCGGCATGTTTGGGCTCGTCTGGCTTTGTTTGAGCGATTTTTGCGCCATCATCGCCGCTTATCATGTTATCATCATATTGTCTGGTAAATTTTGTGGGGTGCTTCTTGACTTCCTCAACAAGGCTTTTGCCTCTTTCGGTGAGGTTAGGGTTATCTTGTTCATGAATAATTCTGCCTAAAACCCTTTCACCGTCAGTGTAAGTGTTTTCCAGACCTTCCAATTTCTCTAAGTCTTCTGTCCTTAGCATTTTATTCCCTTTCCTTAAAAGAATGTTCGCTCATGTTAGCACGGATAGTTTGTTTTGTCAAATGTTTTGAATATGTAAAAGCCGTTAGCGCGTTTTCGTTTCATCATCAGTGGCTTGTTCATTCTTTGCAACATTGATGTTGGGTTTGATTTTTGCACATTCCGCCATAAATTTTGTAAGCGTCGGTCCCTTTAGTTTGCTGTAAACGTAGAATTTGCCCGCGCCTAAGGGGTCAATCTTTTGCCCGTTCTTGATTACTTCAAAATGAAGGTGCGGACCGGTCGAACGTCCCGTATTGCCCGAGTAAGCTATAATGTCGCCTTGCTTTACGAACGAGCCGACTTTGAGGTTTTTGTTATAGGAATTAAGGTGAGCATAGGCGGTGGCGTAGCCTTGTTCGTGCTTTATTTGCACATATTTACCATAGCCGCCTTTGGTGCCGATATAAACAATCTTACCATCAGCTGCCGCGCCAACGGGGGTGCCTATCGGTGCGGCATAGTCAACACCCGAGTGGTGCATAGTGTACATTAAAATAGGATGGCGGCGCGTGCCAAAGCGCGAAGTAATCTTTGCAGCCCCAACAGGCCAAACATTTATAGCTTGCTTTTGCGAATTGCCTTGTTCGTCATAGTAACCCCAAGCGCCATTTGTACTTTTAAAGTAATAGCGGTTGTAAACTTGGTTTCTTATTTTGAGAGAACCGTATAAAAGCCTGCTGTTCCCGAGGTTTTCGCCAAGGTCGTTAAATCTTTCTTCAAAAACGGCTTCAAAGGAATCGCCGGGGTGAAGATCGGTCTTGAAGTTAATTACATCGTTAAAAGCGCGGATGAACTGTGCGGCTATAGCTTTAGGAATGCCTTGATTTTCGGCGCTTTGCGAAAAGGACGAAGTTACAATGCCGTTTATGGTGGATTTGCGAATTTCAATCTGTGCTTCTGCGGTAAGAGCGATAAATTCGCCCGTTTCATCGCGGACGGCTGAAAACTTGTTATAGTCTTTGTCTCGTAAAGTGACGCTGAACAATCCTTCGTTCTTTACGATTGTAACCGTTTGACCGGGGCGAACTTTTTTAAGGTCGTAAATCTTGCTAAGGACAGCGGCAGCGCGGTTTGCTTCGGCGTTGCTTATCCCCTGATTCTTCATCATGGTAACAATGTTGTCGCCCGACTTTACCTTTAAAATAATTTCTTTGCTGGCGGTGGTAGCGTCAGGGCTTAGGGTAACAGTGCGAGATTCCGTGGTGATATAGGCTTCCTTATTCGGTTCGGCAGGTTTTGATGAAGTAAGAGCGGAAAGGGCTTTGCTGGCGAACGAAGGCATTAAAGTTCCCGATTTTACTTCGGGCGCAGGAGTGGTAACACCCGTAAGTAACGGAGCTCCGCTTACTTCGGACGCCGCGATGGTAGCGTCGGTCGAGGCGCTGTATTCATCAGCAGGCGGGGTAAATACAAATGCCGAGATTACTCCTAAAAAGCCGGCGGCTATCAAAATCTTTATAAACGCTTTTTTCGGAGCGTCGGGCAGGGTGTGATTTTCGTAAGCAAGACCCAGCCCGTCTTTATCCGACGGGAAAAAAGAAATAGTGTATTCTTTTTCGTTGTTCTTAATAATCATTACCCCTAAGTTTCCGCTCCTTTTTCAGAAAAATTCTTCTTCGGAACGTTAGCATAGGCATGATTTAGTAAAGAATGTCTTAAAAGTCAATAAATAATAAAATAGGTTTAAGGTTTGAGAGTTAAGGTCGAAGGTTGGAGATTAAAGATTTCGGCTTTGCCGCGGGCGGTGGGAAGAATAAAGCGAATGTTGCCGTCTTTGTTCTTTTTGTCTTTTAGTATAAAGGTATTGAGTGCGGTTATATCCACACCCTTGGGAAAAGCGGTTTCCAGTTCCAGCTTGCCCAGCAAATCTATTGCTTCGGCGTGAGTAGCGGCGTTTATCAAATCTTTTTTGAGGGCAAGGTCAAAGGCAACTTTGCTGCCGATGGCAACTGCCTGCCCGTGAGATAGCTTGAAATTTGCCAAAGATTCCAAAGCGTGCGCCGTAGTATGTCCGAAGTTTAGGAATATTCGCCTGTCTTGCGTATCTTGTTCGTCATCTTTGATAAATTTTGCTTTTAAAGCGATGCAGGTTTTGATGATGGCGGAGGTCTTGACGGTGTCTTTAAGGCAAAAACCGCCTGCAAGTTTTTGCCATAGAGTGCTTTCCCCCTTTGTATCTACAAGGTTTTCAATAAAGGCATATTTGGCAATTTCTCCCAACCCGTTTAAGATTTCTTTGCGCGGCAGGGTTTGCAAAGTGTCCGTGTCGGCAATAACTGCTCGCGGCTGGTAAAATGCTCCCACCAGATTTTTGGTGTGGGCAAAGTCGATGGCGGTTTTGCCCCCCACGGAAGAATCTACCATCGCTAATAAAGTGGTGGGGATTTGCACGAAGTTTATCCCTCGCATATAGGTGGCGGCGGCAAAGCCCGTGATGTCACCAACAACGCCTCCGCCCAAGGCGATGATACAATCCGTGCGCTTTAGTTCTAATGCGCTGGCCTTTTCCCATATCTTCCTAAGTGAAGAAAGGTTTTTGTAGCGTTCGCCCGCGGGAAGAATAAGCGAAAAAGTTTGGCGGTCTTTCGGAAAAGACGCCTCGACTTTATCAAGGAACAAGGGTGCGGTGTGTTTGTCGGCAATGATTAAGAACTTTTGCGCATTCGCATAAGGAGCGATGAAGTCATACGCATTTTTAAGTAAATCAGAGCCGACAAAAACAAAATAGCTGTGCGCTGAGGCAGAGGCCTTTATGGCAAGCTTACTCGGCATCTAACGCACCTTATCTGTCCTTGCCAATGTTTTTAGTAACGGCAGTTAAAAGCGAAAGCGACTTTTGCAAGTGCTCGAAATCCGAGAATGAGAAAGCTTGCTTCGCATCGCAAAGCGCAATCTCGGGGTTGTTGTGTACTTCAAGTAAAATGGCGCTTGCACCGAGAGTCGTGGCAGCTAAACACATCGGCTCTATAAAATCACGGCGACCGCAGGCGTGACTTGGGTCAACACAAACGGGAAGGTGTGAAAGATTCCTTAGCGTCAGTATGCTGTTAATGTCCATAGTATTGCGGTAGTGGTTTTGGTTTAAGCCCATAACTCCGCGCTCGCAAAGGATGATCCTTTTATTGCCGCCGGAATAAATGTAGTCCGCCACGCAAAGGAAGTTGTCTATCGAGTCCGAAAAGCCCTTTTTGAGAAGAATGGGAGTGTCAATAGAGCCGAGTGCTTTGAACAGTTCAAAGTTTTGGGAGTTACGAGCGCCGGTTTGGATAATGTCAACATATTCTTGGAAAGCATCCAAATAACGGGCATCGGTCAGCTCTGATACAAAAAGCATGTTGTACTTGTCGCATATTTCTCTTGCCATCTTTAACCCTTCAACTCCCAAACCTTGGAAGCTGTACGGCGAAGTGCGGGGTTTGAATGCTCCGCCACGAAGCACCTTTACGCCTTTGCCGGAGAGCTCTTTGGCGATGGCGTCTAATTGTTCATAAGATTCAATGGCGCAAGGCCCCGCCATCATAACCAATTCGCCCGAGCCGAAAGTGACATCGCCGACCTTGAAAGAGGAGTCCTCTTTCTTAAATGCGCGCGAGGACAAAAGAGAGCCCGAGGTCATTATTTTATCTATGTCGGCTCCGGCAAGAGAATCAAGGTCAGAGGTCTTCACTTTGTTTTCGCGATTGTCGCCGTAAATAAGTATGGCATTAAAAGTGTCACCTTCAAAAACACGAGCACCACAGCCTTTTTCTTTTGCATAGTTTTGAATGGCAGCGGCAGCGGCAGCGGATTTGTTTTTTAATTTTATCAGCATTTGTTAAAATTCCTTTCTAATTTTTACAATTTTTCAGCTCGAGTCTTGCCGCTTTAAGCTTTTAGTTTGTAAGACAACTCATACAAAGCTATAGCGGCGGCGTTTGATACATTTAAACTTTCCATCCTGGAACTTATAGGAAGTTTCGCCAGAAAGTCACAGGATTCAAAAGTGAGCCTTCGCATACCCTCGCCCTCTGAGCCCAGGATTATAGCGATTTTTTTGGGAATGTCAAGCTCACGCAAGGATTTTTGGGCGGTGCCTTCCATGCCTATTATCCAAAAACCCGCTTGTTTCAGCTTTTCAAGTCCGCGAGCAAGGTTTGTTATGCGGATTAAAGGAACAATATCCAAAGCTCCCGATGCCGCTTTCGCCATGGCCGCAGTTTCCGCAGGGGCGTTTTTATCCGTGACAATAAGTGCATCCGAATCGAACGCCGCCATAGAGCGCAAAATCGCTCCGATGTTGTGAGGATCGGTTACGCCGTCCAAAATAACTATGGTAGAGGTGGTTTTTTCTTCGGCTTGGCGGATTATGTCGTCAAGCGATAATGGCTCAAGCGGCTTTACTTCCAAAGCGATGCCTTGGTGAATAGCTCCTTTGGGCAGAGTCTTTTCCATGGTTTGTTTGTCAACTATGGTGGTGGCAAGGTCGCTTTTTGCTTCTTGTGGGCGCGGCTCATCCGCTAACAATAAAAGTCTGGTTTTGGCTCGGTCAGGGTTGGAAAGTGCCGCTTTTACCGCATGGTGACCGTAAAGCCAAAAAAGCCCTTTTGCACTCAAAGAATGATTTTTTTTCATAAGATTTTGTGTCCTTTTTTCTTTTAAAACAATCGGTTATGTTAGTGAAAACCTTGCTTTCTTTTTGCGGTCAAATTTTACATCTTCTTTTGGTCTTGACAAGGTCTTTAAAAAACTAATACTTTTACCCTCTCTGTTTTGTCTCGTGCAAAGCAGAAGTTAGTAGTGATCGTGGAGAGGTGGCCGAGTGGTTAATGGCAGCAGACTGTAAATCTGCCCTCTTTGAGTTCGGTGGTTCGAATCCACCCCTCTCCACCATAACGCTTTATATAAAGGGAGCGTGGGTGCGGGTGTAGCTCAATGGTAGAGCAGAAGCCTTCCAAGCTTATTACGAGGGTTCGATTCCCTTCACCCGCTCCAAGATTTTAAAAAAGCGTGGCAAGGTATCGATCACAGGGGTTTAACGGTTTTAAAGCTAAAGGGATTTTAAAATGGCGAAAGAGAAATACGAGCGTAAGAAGCCACATTGCAACATAGGGACGATAGGTCACGTTGACCATGGCAAGACTACGCTGACGGCAGCGATTACGAAAGTAATGGCGGAGAAGAATGGCGGGACGTTTGTGGACTATGCGAACATAGACAAGGCGCCGGAGGAGCGTGCGAGGGGGATAACGATAAGCACTTCGCACGTAGAGTATGAGACGGACAAGAGGCACTATGCGCACGTAGACTGCCCGGGCCACGCAGATTATGTAAAGAACATGATTACTGGTGCTGCACAGATGGACGGAGCGATATTGGTAGTAAGTGCAGCGGATGGTCCTATGCCTCAGACGAGGGAGCACATACTGCTTGCGCGTCAGGTAGGTGTACCTGCATTAGTAGTATTCATGAACAAGGTAGACCAGGTAGATG
>Ga0310786_10000470_pt1 | contig 65433 bp, 53 predicted proteins | sample AusTroGonzalo_MG_FD_203881 | JGI IMG/M metagenome (GOLD analysis project Ga0310786, IMG submission 203881) | Bovine rumen microbial communities from tropical cattle in Woodstock, Queensland, Australia - Gonzalo_03 (v2) (version 2) | ecosystem: Host-associated > Mammals > Digestive system >...
CGTGAACTGTTGTCATGATACCGCTCTGGATCTTAGCATAATCATTGAGAGCCTTTGTCATAGGAGCAAGGCAGTTTGTTGTGCAAGAAGCAGCAGAGATGATCTTGTCATCAGCTGTAAGTGTTGTGTGGTTAACGTTGTAAACGATTGTAGGAAGATCGTTGCCTGCAGGTGCAGAGATAACAACCTTCTTAGCGCCAGCGTTGATGTGAGCCTGAGCCTTATCCTTAGATGTATAGAAACCTGTGCACTCGAGAACTACGTCTACACCGAGCTCACCCCAAGGGCAATTGTTAGCGTCAGATTCCTTGTAGATCTTCAGAGTCTTGCCGTCAACTGTGATTGTGTTAGCTTCGTCATCAGATGTAACTGTGTGCTTGTTCTCGCCGAAAACACCAGCGTATCCGCCCTGAGCGGTGTCATACTTGAGAAGGTGAGCGAGCATGGAAGGCTTTGTGAGGTCGTTGATAGCAACTACTTCATAACCCTCAGCGCCGAACATCTGTCTGAAAGCGAGACGTCCGATACGACCGAAACCGTTAATCGCAACTTTTACTGCCATATTGAATTTCCTCCTAAATTCCCTTACGGGATTAATTAACTTATTGTGCTAAAAGCGCACCGTCAAAATTCTACTCCATCAAGTAGTCATTTTCTATATGTTTTTTGTCACAAGATTGTAAATTAAGAGGAATTTTGGCCGATTTCGGCCCTGAAAGCCAAAACGATTTTTATTTCACTTTTTGCCGCCCGAAGTCAGTTCCTTGAGCTTGTCCTCGATCTCTTTTTTGTCAAACGTCGAAAAGAACCTTCGATCCTCGGCATCAAGTATCCGGTAGTGGCGGGAGATCATGTTCTGCTGGATCCTGTAACCCTTGGATTCCTTGATGTCCTGCCACCAGACGCGTCCCCCCATGGTCTTGTCGGGAAGCTTGGCATCCAGCCCGTTCAGCGCAATTACCTTAACAAGATCTGATGTATCGCCTCCGAACGCATCCGAAAGGATAGTACTGTCGGCAAAGATCACCGCAGCAGCCACTGCCGCAGACCAGGACAGCGAATTCCTGCCCTTTTCGATCTCAACGAGGGTCTTTTTGGAGATACCGATCGCGTCAGCCATCTTCTCCTGCGTCAGGTCAAACTCAGTCCTGATGAGCTTGATCTTGCTGTTCATTATCGAGATAAATTCAGCTCTTTCCATAAAAATACCCTCCTAAAAAATCAAAACCGAATAGGCACTAAGAAAAAGTACGGCATCGTCAGTACAGCCATGAGTAACGCCACCTTCTTTTTGGCCTTATCATCAAGTTCGGTCTTTTTCAAAGCGATCTTAGCATTGAACACATAGATCAGTACGCCTGCAAAAAGGACCGATATTACTGTGCAGATACAAGGTATGGGGCGTGTAACTGTATAAGCCATAACACTCGTATTTAAAATAACGCCTGACAGATATTCAAACAGGAACAAGAGGAAAGTTGCAATGAGATCTGCAATATATCCGAAGATCCAGCTCTTAACGATCGACTTCTTCCAGTTGTGCCAGACCTTTTCCTTGCCGAAGATCTTGAATCCGAGAAGCAGAACTGCGCTGTCGATCACGAAATTGAAAGGCAACGAGATGAGCCATCCTGAAGGAAAAATAAACAGAAATGTGGGATGAAAACCCATGTTAAAGACTTTTTTGGAGCCGTCATGGTTATACGGAGCCTTGTAATATCTTCTCATGAAAATAGTCCTCCTGTCCGCGTTGTACCGTTAGTGTAATTTTACACTTTTGGTGAACAAAGTCAACAGGGGTTATTTCAGGACTGCAGTTACGCTCTTTATGTTGATGCCCTGATCTGCGAACTTCTGCTCAAATTCCGTACGGATATTCGTCTTATCGTATTCGCTGTTATGAAGGTCTCTCGTGAGGCATGTAAGTTCAAAACCGCTCTCTTCGAATTCTCCGAGTGAGAAATCGAAAAGCTCGTCGTTGTCAGTCTTGAAAGATATCTTCGAAGCAGGCTTCAAGAATCCCTTGTACTTGGTAAGAAAATCCCTGTATGTAAGCCTTCTCTTGGGCTTGTTCTGCCTGGTCCAGGGATCGCAGAAATTGATGAACATGTGGTCGACTTCATCCTTGTCGAAATAGTTTTCGATAAGATTTGCGTCGCCCTTGATGAAAAACAGGTTGGGGAGTTCCATCTCATGTGCCTTTTCGATCGCAGCAAGAACGACGGAAGGCTCTTTTTCCATAGCGATATAGAGAACATCCGGATTGGCCTGGGCCATCTGCGTGCAGAATTTGCCTTTGCCACAGCCAATCTCAAGCCATACGGGTACGCCATCACCGGCCTTGCACGCCTCGCGCCAATGGCCCTTATTGAGCATCGGATCATCGAACCAACGCTCATGACATCTTTCCATACGTATATGGATGTTGCGCTTTGCCCGCATCCTGCCCATAGTTATGTTTCTCCTAAATTATCAGAGTATCTTTTCAGAAAGCTTTACGCCGCCGATGACGTGGAAATGCGCATGCATTACGGTCTGTCCGCCGTCAGCTCCGCAGTTGTTTATAACGCGGAAACCTGTGCCGAGATCCTTGATCTTGGCTACTTCATCGATAGCCTGTGCAACATATCCCAAGTATTCCCTGCCTTCTTCAGAAGAAGCCATGTCACGGATGTCGTCGAAATGCTTCTTGGGAACAACGAGTACATGTACCGGAGCAGCCGGATTGATGTCGTTGAAGCAGAGCACCTTATCGTTCTCGTAAACCTTTGTTGACGGGATCTTGCCTTCGACTATGTCACAGAATAAGCACATAACTTTTCTCCTTTAAGCTTTAACCTGGGAAGCGATCATCTCTTCTGCCTTAGCGAGTGCGTCAGCAAGCTTGCTAACATCCTTACCGCCGGCCTGGGCCATGTCGGGACGTCCGCCGCCGCCACCGCCTGCGACCTTAGCAGCTTCCTTGATGATGTTTCCGCAATGAACGCCGCTGTCAACGGCAGACTTGGTAGCCATAGCCGTGAAGAGGAGCTTGCCGTCTCCTTCTGCTGCGAGGAATACAACGCCGCAGCCGAGCTGATCGCGGATCTTATCTGCCGTATCTCTGAGAACAGCAGCATCAGCAGCGTCGCATGAAGCGACAACAGCCTTAACAGATCCGAATTCCTTGGCAGCCTTTACTGCGTCATCAGCGAATGAACCTGCCTTTGCCTTCTGGATCTCAGCGATCTCCTTTTCGAGAGACTTAACGTCTGCGTGGAGTGCGTTGATCTTCTCAACGATCTTATCTTTGGGTGTCTTGAGTGATGCAGCTGCATCGTCGATAAGGGCTCTGTCAGCCTTGTTCATCTCGTAGCATCTTGCACCTGTAACAGCCTCGATCCTTCTGATTCCGGCAGCGATACCTGCCTCGGAAACAATCCTGAACTGGCCGATCTGAGCACTGTTCGTAAGGTGTGTACCACCGCAGAACTCGAGGTCGAAAGGATCATTGAAATCACCGACTGCAACGACTCTTACGACTTCACCGTACTTCTCGCCGAAGATAGCGGTTGCGCCGAGCTTCTTTGCTTCTTCAATTCCGAGTACCTTAGTCTCGACAGGAAGAGCCTGGAGAACAACATCGTTAACCATTTCCTCTACCTTGCTGAGTTCTTCAGCTGTCATTGCCTGGAAGTGGTTGAAGTCGAATCTCAGACGGTCACTACCAACATATGAACCTGCCTGCTCGACCTGAGGTCCGAGGACCTTCTGGAGTGCTGAGAGCAGGATATGCGTAGCTGTATGGTTCCTTGCGATCGAAAGCCTTGTCTTCTTATCAACTTCGATGCTGACTGTTGAACCGCTTGCAAGTGTACCCTTTACAACCTTAAGTGTATGGAGGTACTTGCCTGCGGCATCCTTATCTACAGAGAGAACATCAGCTTCGAAATCTGATGTGAATATCTTACCTTCGTCGTGGATCTGACCACCCATCGTAGCGTAAAGGACTGTCTTGTCGCAGATTGCAATGATGTCATCTCCTGCGGATGCGCTGTCGACTTTCTGGAGGTTGCCGTCAGCATCAGCCTTGAGGATGTAAATAACCTTTGCATCACACTTGAGATTGTCGTAACCGTCGTATTCTGTAGCGTTTGAATCCTTTGCAACTTCGTCAGGAATAGCATTAACTGCGAGAGCGAGATCGTCCTTGGACTTGGTAGCTGCTCTTGCTGTTTCCTTCTGCTTTTCCATAGCAGTCTTGAAGCCTTCCTCGTCGACCGTGAGGCCTTCTTCTGCTGCCATCTCGACTGTAAGCTCGATCGGGAATCCGAATGTATCGTAAAGATAGAAAGCAGAATCACCGTCGATCTTTCCGGAAGCGGACTTCTCAGCGAGGATCTTCTTGAATTCCTTGATGCCGTTTTCAAGAGTGCTCTCGAATCTTGCGATCTCCTTGTCGAGCTCATTGAGGATGAAATCACGGTTCTTTGTAAGGAGCGGATAGCTGTCATCGTAAACGCTGTCGATATAGATCTTCGCAAGACCTAAGATTTGCTCTGTGGACATGCCGAGTGTTCTTGCATGTCTTACGGCACGTCTGATGAGACGTCTCAAAACATAGCCTGCGCCTGCATTTGAAGGAACGAGCTTAGCTGCGTCGCCGATGAGCATGACGCTCGTACGGATATGGTCAGCAAGGACTCTCATGGACCTTGTTAGCTTTTCGTCTGAATTGTACTTGACGCCTGAAGACTTCTCGATGAATGCGATAGCATCAGTGAAAAGGTCTGTCTGGTATACGTCCTTTGTTCCGTTAAGGAATGCAAGGATCCTCTCAAGGCCCCAGCCTGTATCTACGTTCTTCTGCTTGAGCGGTGTGAGATGGCCGTCCTGATGCTTTTCATACTGCATGAAAACGTCGTTGCCGATCTCTGTGTACTTGCCGCATGAGCATCCGGGACCGCAGTCAGGGCCGCAGTCGGGAACGTCAGCGATATAGAACATTTCGCTGTCAGGACCGCAAGGACCATACTCAAGTCCCCACCAGTTGTCGTCAGCGCCTAAGTAGTAGATGTTTTCAGGCTTGAAACCGGAAGCGATCCTGAACTGGGCGCCTTCCTCATCTCTGGGAGCATTCTCGTCGCCGGCGAAAACAGTTGATGCGAGGTGGTCTCTGTCAAATCCGAACACGTCGGTAAGGAGCTCATAGCTCCACTTGCATCTCTCTTCCTTGAAGTAATCACCAAGGCTCCAGCTGCCCATCATCTCGAAGAAAGTGACGTGGCTCTTGTCGCCTACTGAATCGATGTCGTTTGTACGTACGCAGCCCTGAACGTTGCAAAGCCTTGTTCCCATGGGATGCTTCTCTCCGAGGAGATAAGGCATGAGGGGCTGCATTCCGGCTACATTGAACAAAACGCCCGTTGAACCGTCAGATACCAGTGATACGGCACCTACGTCAACGTGGCCTCTCTCTATGTAAAATTCCTTCCAGGTCTTTCTGAGCTCTTTTGAAGTGAATTGTCTCATCGGTGATTACTCCCTAAATAAAAATAAAACTTAGAAATTATAAATCGAATGCCTTCTCTTTGCAATCAGAGGCGGTCAAGTTTTGCCGCCTTGGCTGCTTTCTTAATATATTCGGCATATGCCGTGCGAACCTGCTCGTTTGTGATCTCGATCTCGACGTCTTTTATCGTCGTGAGCTCAAAGATCGCCGTGTACAAAGTAGGAGCCAGGCCCGTAACTACATAGATCTCCAGGATCCCCTTTTCGAGCTTGGTATCGTTCTTGATCATGATGTCGTGATTGATCTTCGATGCAAAAGCACTGTAAGCGATCAGAGCATCCTTGCGTGTCCTGCCTTTTATCGTCAGTTCGACCGGAACGTGTTTTTCGCTTGCAAATGCGGAAACGGAATTGGAAAAGTATTCGCTAAGCTCCTGTTTCCTGATCTTCTCACTCTTATAAGTTATGTACGGCTCATTTGAAAAATTGACACTGCCTATGCGGTCCAATCTGTAGCGTCTCAGGGCATTTACCGTAAGTTCATGGTCACGTTCTACGTTCTTCGCCGCGGCATTGTCGATCGCGATGACGTAATAGCAGTTGTTTTCCCAGTCGAGTTCCAAAGGAGAAATGATCTTTTCGGAAGTTTCCGTAAGTGAATTACCAAGCTTGTATCCGTATGTGATCTTTTTTGCCTCTTTTTTCTCAATGCCTTCTCTCATCTGGTTAAGGTAAGAGATCATCTTGCTCTTGAGTTTCTCATCATGAGGATAAAGGGTTGTCTGATAACCGTTTCCGAAGCATGTCGGGAAGAGCTCTATGACTTTATCGCACACCGCAGTATCAACGAATGCGGTCGTGCTTATGGCATCAACAATGAGCCTTACCTCGTCGACGGTTATCTCGTCCACAAGCTCATTACGCTTGTATTTCTTGCCTTCGGTGCTTATCCAGGCATCACCGTGCTTAACTTTTCCGATCTTATTGACGAACTCGTTTATCCTGCTTATGTCCGCATAGATGGATTTTCTCTCAAACGTAGTTCCCGTCTTATCTTCAAGGTAGCTGATGATGTCATTTACCGTGACAGAACTGTTTTCGTCAAAAGCATTGAGATGCTTCATGAAATAATCGTACATGAAAAGGATCTTGAGCTTGGATAATTCACTGTTAGCCATGGTCGTTCCTCCCGAAGAATTCGATAGGATAATAGTACCATTAAATGTACTCGTGGTTAACATCCAAATGCAATTTCTTATATTTTAAAGAAATACGATTTTTATCCCCAAAAAAGACCCCGGCCGTGATAAAATGGTTGCACTTTTATCGAATAAAGTGGGGTGACTTCAATTGAGAACCATCAGTGAACTCGGCTTTGCGGTGCCGGATATACTCATTCCGCAGCAGGGAACGGATTTCAAGAAATGGGCAGTAATCGCTTGCGACCAATATACATCAGAGCCCGGATACTGGGCTGACTGCGAGAAAGAGGTCGGTGAAGCTCCCTCTACTCTCAATCTAGTACTGCCCGAGGTCTATCTCGGAACTGAAAAAGAGACGGAAAAGCTCGATTCCATTGCAAAGACAGCCGGCAAGTATCTTGAAGACGGCATCCTTAAGGGCATCGGAACAGGCTTCATCCTCACAGACAGAACCACATCACTCCACCCTTCAAGAAAAGGCCTCATGGCTGCGATCGATCTTGAAGGATACAGTTTTGAACCCGGCAACAAGAACATCTGCAGGGCTACCGAGGGAACGGTTCTCTCAAGGATCCCTCCCAGAGTTAGGATCAGGGCTAATTCTCCGTTGGAGCTCCCCCATATCATGATCCTCATCGATGACCCCAAGGGGATCACCATCGAGAAGGCTTTTGAAATGGCTGCTTCTGAAGGTCTTAAGCCTCTCTATGATACTGACCTCATGCTCGGTTCCGGCCACATCAAGGGTACATTCATTCCCGATGGTTCAGCTATCGCCGAATCCATCGTTAACGGCCTTGCTTCTCTCAAATCCGGGAATGGCGACGGCCTTCTTTTCCTCGTAGGCGACGGCAACCACTCGCTCGCTTCGGCTAAGGCTCACTGGGAGAACATCAGAGAGGGTCTTTCCGAAGACGAGAAGAAGGATCACCCCGCAAGATTTGCTCTCGCAGAGATCGTTAACATTCACGACAAGGGCCTCGATTTCGAGCCTATCCACAGAGTCGTCTTCAATATCTCCGGCGAGGATTTCATCGCTAAAGCAAAGGAATATTTCAAGGATTCAGGGATCGAGCTTAACGGTGATACTAAAGGCAAGCAGACTTTCACGGTTGTTTGTGAAGGAAGCTCCGACGTAACCGTTTCCCTTTCCAATCCTCCGCACACATTAGCTGTCGGTTCCGTCCAGATGATGATCGATTCACTTGGTCTTGAGTGCGATTACATCCACGGCGAGGATTCCGTCAGGAATCTCGCAACGGCAAGAAACACAGGTGTTCTCGTTCCTGCCATCAGCAAAGACACTTTCTTCCGCACAGTCGAGAAGGAAGGCGTCTTCCCGAGAAAGACATTCTCAATGGGCGAAGCGTTCGAGAAGCGTTTCTACCTTGAAGCTAAAAAGATCGTTAAGTAAATATGGAAGAAACAGATAACAGGAAAAGTGTCTGCATAATCGGTGCAGGCCTTGCAGGTCTCACCTGCGGAATGCGTCTATCAAGAGCCGGATTCAAGGTCACTGTCGTTGAGGAGCTTGCCTCCCCCGGCGGTCTTCTTTCGTACACCAGGATCGGACGTGAATACTTGGAGCTCACTCCCCACCATCTGAGGAAAAGCGACAAGGCTCTGCTCGCGCTCATTAAGGAAATGGGCGTTGAAGACAAGGTGTCCTGGTTTGACTCAACATGGCAGGGCCGCGCTTCACACCGCAAGGTAGGATATTTCGACGGCGGTTTCTCATGTCTCATCTCGAGCCTTGCGCAGGAGATAACTGACCACGGCGGACGCATCTGTTTTTCAACAACGGTCGCAGAGATCTCCAGGCTCGGGAGCGGTGAATACCGCACCGCCTGCATCCTCACGAACTCAACAAGATTCGTTATCGATTCCAATTACGTTATCTTCACGGGTTCATGCAGAACTTTCATCAACGTAAGCCACGGTCTTCCCATCGCAATGGATGACCGCGATACCATGATGAATGTAACTTACAGCGCGAAAATTTCAGCCTTTATGGTAGTCAAGCACGAGAACTCACAGATGTTCTATCAGCAGATGACACCCGGACCTGACACGCCTTTCGACAGGATAATCAACCACACAAGCTGCTTCGGTCAGCGCGGTTACGGCGGAAGCGTCGTTTATCTCGTAGGCAACTGCCAGGTAACAGATCCGATCTGGATCGAATCCGATGCCGAGATCATGCTAAAATTCTTCGCGGCATACAAAAAGCTTTACAGGTCTATCCGTAAGTCAGACATCAAGTCCTGGCGCGTCACAAAGATCCGTTACGCCCAGTCGGAACACTATCCGGAGATCGATCTTACCAACCCCTGCGAGAATCTATATGTATGCTCTGCAGGACTTGCTAAATTCAATAATGCCGAGACGCCCGAGAACCGAATGGAACTCACCGTCTCCCTTGCTTCGAGGATATGCTCGTTGATCACCGCTAAGGAAGAGCAGACCGCAGCCGAAGCAAATGCAGCGACCGAGGTCACTTCTCTTACCAGAGAACTCGCCGCAGATTAAGGAGTATCCATATTATGGGAAAGAAATCATCCTCCAAAAAGAACCATTCACTCAAGAATGATTTCATACCAGCAAAATTCGTCCTTTTCATATTCCCGTTCTTCGTTGAAGCCATTGTCGGCTTCTTTACGATGGGATCTTCAGACACAGTTAAAGTACTGCTTTGGAGCATGTTATTGTTCCTTTTCGGAGTAGGTGTCTTCCCTCTTGCAGCCAAGATCTTCGGTAAGTTCGGAAGCGGCGGTTTCATCCTCTCGCAGGCTATGGGAATTATCCTTACGAGCCTTCTTGTCTGGACTCTTTCTTATATCGGAATATACAGGTTCAATATTCCATTCGTTATCGGAGCATTTGTCCTTCTTTCAGCTGTCTGCTGGGGATTAAAGCCTCTTCGCGAATCAGCGGTATCAAAGCTGACGGAACCGTTTTTCGTCGAAAGAGCCGTCATCGAAGAATTCGCGCTTCTCCTGGTCTTCTGCCTGATGTGCTATTTCAAGGGTTTCCTGCCCATGATCAACGGTGACAATGGTCAGGAGAAGTTCATGGACTATGGCTTCATCATGTCGATGCTCAGGAGCGATACTCTTCCTGCAAACGATATGTGGCTCTCCGGACACAGCATCAATTACTATTATTTCGGACAATTCATGTGGGCACTTGTCATCAAGTGTTCCTGCATCAAACCCGCTGTCGCTTACAATCTCGCTTTATGCTCGGCAACCGCTCTTCCTTTCGCTATGGCGTTCTCATTCGGAACGATGCTTATTGAGACAGCGATCCGGCACGGTTTCCATGATTCCCCGATCCCGAAATACCTCACCGGTGCACTTACAGGCTGTGCGGTTTCACTTTGGGGAAACTCGCATTCGTTCTACTACGATGATGGTGCGATCGGACACGGAATGCTGTCAGTCTTCCAAAAGCTCGGTTTCCAGGTCGGTGAAACAAGCAATTTCTTCTATCCCGACAGCTCGAGATACATTGGTCACAACCCTGAAATAGCAGCTAACGGCGGAGATTTCACGATTCATGAATTTCCGTTCTATTCTTATCTGATCGGAGATCTTCACGCTCACGTTATCTCCATGATCGTAATCATTCTCGTAGCCTGCCTGATGCTCGCGCTCATCAATTCCGCGCAGTATCCTGACAGCACTGAAATGAAACTTAAGCGTTCTTTTAGCTATCTCAAACCTTCCGGCGGAAGACTTGCAGTCGAATTCAAGAACACCCTGACGCTTCCTTTCATCCTGAGCACGGTAATTCTCGGAGTTGCCCAGATGACAAACTACTGGGATTTTCTCTTCTATTTCATATTCTGCTCTATGGCAGTGCTGATCGTAAACACCCGTATTTCAAAGGTCTTTACCGACATTTGGGGCATCTGCTATTTCATACTCAACACGTCATTTATCTTGTCTTTCTATCTCGTCGGAGGCAGCGATCCGCTTCTCCTGATCGCTCTGGAATCCATCCTCATGGCATTTGCATATCTGTTCTCAGTATTGGATCCGTGCGCTCTCTCAAGGACAGCTTTCCAGATGAGCTTCATGTTTACGGCAGGCCATCTTGTAGCTCTCCCCTTCAACCTGAAATTCGACATGATTTCGAACTCTCTCGGCAAGGTCAAGAATACATCTGATCCCTATCAGCTGTTCATTCTTTGGGGAACACACGTCTTCATCTGCATAGTTTTCTTCGTATGGGTATTGGTAACCAAAAACTACCGTTTTACCACCGTGAAGAAGAAGGCTTCCGCCAACGCTGTTATTGAGGATATGAACCAAAACGGATGGTCTAATCCCATTCAGAAATTCTTCGGTGAGAGAAACATAGTAGACGTCTTTATTTGCGGCATCGCGATCGCAGGAATCCTTTTCCTCATTGCGCCTGAGATCTTCTATGTAAGGGATATCTATACCGACGGGTATCTGCGGTCCAACACTATGTTCAAGTTCACGTTTGCAGCGTTCATAATGCTCTCTGAAGCAATGTGCTATGCTGCCGTTAGATTTATCTGGTTCGTAAAGAAAAACGGTACATTCTCATCTCCTGCTCTCATCGCAGGTTTCATCTCGATCATACTCATGGTCATCCCGGCTCACTACACATACATCGCGCTTTATCAGCGCTGCCAGGAAAATCTGAACAAGTCAAACTATAAAGGCCTGGACGGACTCTCGTATATCGAGACTTACACAAGCGATGCAAGTTACGACGAATACGAAGGCAACCTCATGGGATACCTCAAAGCCGCGGAATGGTTCAACCAGAACGTCAAGGGCGCTCCCATTATCTGTGAAGCATACGGCGACAGTTATACAGACAACTGCATCGTCTCGGCATATACAGGTCTTCCCACCGTTTTCGGATGGCAGACACACGAAGAACTGTGGCGTTTCCACGGAGTAGTCGACAAGGAAAAGGACAAGCTCGTATCCGACCCGAACCGTGATGTCTGGGCCGAGATCATCTCTCCCCGTCAGTCTGATATCGACAGCATTTACATGGAAGAGGACAGAAATCTCATTCAGTCGATCATCAACAAATACAAGATCGAATACCTTATCATCGGCGGCCTCGAATATCAGAAATTCGACAGCGGCAATACTGAACTTTTCCATGAAATGTTCGGCGAACCCGTATTCTCTTACGATGACGTTCTCGTCTTCAAGACGACGCCTCAGGCTGCCTGATCAGACTTTCAAAAACAGATTCCAAGGATAAAGATTTTCGGGCATTACCCTGACAGTCTTATCCTGCGAAGATGCATCTGCTTTAAACGTGATCTCACCGCAAGTCAGCGCCACGGGGCATTTTACCCTGCTTCCGTATTTGCCGTCGCCTGCAAGAGGATGGCGGCGTGAAGCAAACTGCGCCCTGATCTGGTGCGTCCTTCCGGTCTCAAGCACCGCTGCTACAAAAGAAAGATCCTCTTTTTCGTCGTAACCCAAAACCTCATAGTTGAGCTTTGCTTCTTTTACGCCCTTTCTAAGTTTCTTAACGGGGAAAGTGCGGTTGCTCCTCGGGTCGTGATAAAGAAAATCTTCCATCGTGCCGGACTTAGTCTCTAGTTTGCCGGAACATATCAGGAAATACTTTTTTGATGTTATCTCAAAGGAAGAACCGGAAGCAGCTGCGCAAACGATACCGGGCACTGGCATATCGAGCCTGTAAAGGACTCCCATGCCGGAAGGAGCGGTCTTTTCGCTGTCTTCCCCTGCTTCCTTATACAGAACGGCAAAGTCTTTGCCCTTTTCCAAAATCCTTGCCATATAAGCCTTTCAGCAGATAAACATGCTTATGTTTTCTCGTCCGCCGTTAATAAACAGCTCGACCATTCCGACATCTTCAAGTACGGTGATCTCAGGAAGAGAAGCATATGCTTTTGAGAACAGCGTCTTTCCTTCAAACCTTATGTTGAGCCTGCCGTCATCGTAAGAGACGAATCTGCTTTCATTTATGCAGAAGTCGCGCTGCTCATGAACAGGCATCATTACCAGCCTGTCAGAGAGGTCATAAAAAAGTTCTCTCGGGCATGAAAAAGCGGAAGAACCTGACATCTTTGTACTGAACAGCCATGATATCAGGATCCTTCTCCCGTCATTGTCTTCAAAAGTTACCGGATTCAGGAACTCATCACTGGTATCGACCGGGAAGAACGGCTCTGTTTCATCATCGAAGATAAACCTTCTGCCGTCAAACTCACCGCCTGCGAAAAGAACTTTCGTCGGCATGTGTTTCTCCGACTGGATCATGAAGACCCATCTTCCGTCAACCTCAAAGAGCTCGGGCGATTCAATAACGCTGCCGTACTTTGAATCAGAAAGCAGTTCTCCGATATATTCCCAGTTTGTAAGGTCTCGGGATTCATAAAGAAGGACTTTCGCAATGCTTGCAGATCCTGCACCAACGAGCATCCTGAACGATCCGCCGTATCTGAAAACAAACGGATCCCTGAACTTGATATTGGAACCTTCAAAAGGTGAACTTAGTATCGGATTGTTATCAATCTTAGTGAAGTTGATTCCGTCTTCAGACCATGCGGCAGATACAGTCTCGATGTTATCCTGAGATACGGAATTGTAGAACAGCCAGAGCTTACCGTCTGCTTCGATCGCAGAGCCTGATCTGCAGCCGTAACCGTTCTCATAAGGCAGTTCGGGAGAAAGAGCCGCGGGAAGCTCTTCCCAAAAGACAAGGTCATCAGATACCGCATGTCCCCAGTGAAGCGGGCCGAACTTTGTGCTTTCGGGATTACACTGAAAGAACAGATGATATCTGTGTTTGAATAAAACAAGACCGCAAGGATTTCCAAGCCAGCCTTTTCTGTATGCGAAATGATACTTCATCTGACAAACCCCTGCGGTCTTAATGTTTAATCTAAGTGCTTACGTTATTACTCGAGCTCGAGCAGAGATACTCTGAGTACTCCTTCTGCAGATGCAAGCTCGTCCATGATCTTCTGGGAAACGGGCTGCTCGATCGCAACGAAAGCCTGTGCGTGAGGATTGTCGGAACCATCCTGGTTCTTTCTTCCCCAGTGCAATGATGCGATGTTGATGTTGTGCTTACCAAGGATTGTTGTGATGCGTCCGATAACGCCCGGAACGTCGTTGTTCTTGATAGCGAGAACTGTTGAAGACAGCGGGCAGTTCATCTCGTAACCGAAGAAGGAAACGATAACCTCTGTGTCAGGTCCGAATACTGTACCGTTGATCTTGAGCTCACGTCCGTCCTCTGTGCAGAACTTAACGTTGATGAGGTTGTTATATCTCTGGATCGTCTCTGTCTTTGTCTCAACGACTTCGATTCCGCAATCGTCCATGCACTCCTTTGCGTTAACGAAAGATACGTGATCGTTGCCCATACCCTTGAGAAGGCCCATCATGAGTGAGAGTGTGATGATGCCTGTGCCTGTGCTCTCAGCGAGCTCGCCTCTGTAGCGTACTTCAACTCTCTTGATCGGAGTAGCTTCAGCCTGGAAGTACATAAGACCGATCTTCTGAGCGAGTGAGCAGTAAGGCTTGATGTCGTCCATGTTGCCGGAGAACTGAGGCATGTTGATAGCAGCAACGAGTTCACCCTTGAGTGCGCCGTCGATGAGTTCTACGATTCCCTGACCAACCTTAGCCGTAGCCTCAACTGTGGAAGCTCCGAGGTGAGGTGTGATGTAGCAGTGAGGTGCGTGGAGAAGAACATTGTCATACTCCTGCTCACCGGGTGCCTTATTGTATGAAGGTTCCTTGTCAAATACGTCGATGGCAGCTGCAGCAACCTGACCTTCAGCAAGAGCATCAGCAAGATCCTGCTCGTTTACGAGACCGCCTCTTGCAGCGTTAACGATCCTGACGCCCCTCTTGCACTTATAGAGCTGCTCCTTGGAAAGGATTCCGTATGTCTCTTTTGTCTTAGGTGTGTGAAGTGTGATGAGGTCGCAGATGGGAAGGAGATCATCAAGAGTCTTGCATCTTGTAACTCCGAGCTTGTCGAACTTCTCCTGGGGAACATAAGGATCGTAAGCTACTACGTTCATTCCTACGCCCTTGAGCTTTCTGGATACGATAGAACCGATACGGCCTAAGCCGATAACGCCGGCTGTCTTGCCTTCAAGCTCTACGCCAACCCAGTTTCCACGTCTGAAATCTCCGTTGTGAACTCCTTCGTTAGCTGTGCAGAGATTACGGAAGATGGAGAATGCATGGCCTACTGCGAGCTCGCCTGCTGCCATGTTGTTGGCTGTAGGTGTGTTAAGAGCGATAACGCCGTGCTCTGTGCATGCATTAACATCGATGTTGTCGATACCTGTTCCTGCTCTACCGACTGCCTTGAGACAATCAGCGTTGTTAAGGAGGTTTTCGTTGATCTTTGTTGCGGATCTTACGATGATCGCATCAAAACCTTTGATGTACTGTTCAATTTCTTCCTGGGAATGTCCGAGGTATTCCTCAACCTCATATCCCTGTGCTCTCAAATACTGTACAGACTCTTCAGCAATGCTTTCTGTGATCAGGATCTTCATGATTCTCTTCCTCTCTGTATATTTCGAATTTGGTTTTATGCTTCAATAACTTCGGTCAGATCTTTGAGATACTGCTGAAGCTCTTCAATTGAAAGGTCACCCATGTGAGCGATTCTGAATGTGATGTCCTTGAGCGGGCCGTAACCGTTGCTCATGAGGTATCCCCTCTCGCCCATAGCCTTGCTGATCTCGGAGAAAGGCTTTCCTGTTGTGTTCTTAACACATGTAACAGTTACGGAAAGGTTATCGGGATCGCTGTAAAGCTCACAGTGCTCCCTAGCCCAGTCCTGAGCGATCTTAGCCATCTCGCAGTGACGCTTATAACGGTTCTCTATTCCTTCTTCGAGGATCTTGTCGAGCTGGTAGTCAAGTGCGAACATATGTGACTCGGAAGGTGTTGAAGGATACTGGTAAGGCTTCTCCTTGACGAACTTAACAAGTTCCAGGTAATCGAAATAAAGACCTCTGTTCTCTACTGTCTCAGCCTTCTTGATAGCCTTTTCGGAAACGGAAGCGATAGCCATTCCGGGAGGGAGACCGAGGCACTTCTGTGTTGAAGTGATGCAAACGTCAATTCCGAGCTCGTCAACGGGGATGATGTCGCCTGCCATTGAGGAAACAGCATCAACGCATACGATTACATCGGGATATTTCTTATATACTTCAGCGAGTCTTGCCATAGGGTTGTGAATACCTGTGGATGTCTCATTCTGTGTGATCGTGATAAGGTCATACTTACCTGTGGAAAGAGCAGCCTCGAGCATCTCGGGTGTTGTGATCTGGCCGAGCTCAGACTCGAAAAGGTCTGCAGCGATACCATTGGAAGTACACATCTTGTGCCATCTCTTACCGAATGCACCGATAGAGAAAACAGCTGCGCGTGTCTTGGTGAAACTCCTTACGGCACCTTCCATGAGACCGCTTCCTGATGAGGTTGAAAGCACGATGGTGTTGTTGGTCATCATAACTTTCTGAAGCTTCTTGGAGATTGATTCCTGGAGTGCTGATGCATCCTTTGTCCTGTGGCCGATCATGGGTGTGGCCATCTTCTCAAGAATATCAGGGTACACTTCAGTAGGGCCCGGAATAAAGAGTTTCTTGTGCATGGGGTTCGTTCCTCGCTTCCACATATTTTAAAGCAATTGCATTATATACTTGCAGTCCGTCTTTTTGTAGTTGGAAAGGATGGTGCGAATACACAAAAAAGAATGCCCTCCGGCCCGATTTTTGGAGACGGAGGGCATTTAAAGCTCTAATGATTTTCGCTTCAGTTCAGTTTGATGGAACCCTCGCTTGCCTGAGTGGTCTCACCGCCTGCTGCAGCTGTGGTCTCAGCAGTGTCATCTGCTTTAGTTGCGTTGCCCGGTTTGAACGTAATGGGGATCGTTCCAGCGATAACTCCGAGAGGAGGCAGGAGGAGACTGTCGCCGCTGTGAGGAGTATAAGTTGCAGGATCCAGGGCGTTGTACTTAATGATCGTCTGGATACGGGGATCGTTCTCGTTATCGAGGTCGATCTTGTATACATAGTGGAAGAGATCCCACCAGGTCCTGAAACCGACGCTGTCAGAGAATACGAAGTAGCCGATAGGAGCTGACTTGTCTTCGAGCGTAACCTTGGTCGACTCGGTTGTCGGGATCAGGTCTGTGGAAGCTGTAATAGAAGCAGCTGTTGTCTCAACGGGCTTCTTGCTGCAGCCTCTTGCGATAAGAGCAATGACGATGATGATGCAGATGATGAGGATGGCTACAAATGCAAGGAACATATATCCGTTGCGGTTGAGCTTCATCTTTCTGCTGCCGCCCTTGCCGCCGATAACAGGTGACTTGGGTACTCCTGCAGGTCTTCCGCCTACGCTGCTCGGACCTGTTCCTGCCGGTCTGTAGGAAGACTGGCCGGGATTGGTGTACTGAGCCTGCTGACGTGCTGTAGGTGTCTGCTGTACAGGTGCCTGAGGTGCTTCTGAGAATCCGAACTGACCGCCGTCATCTACTACGTCGCCCTTGTTATCAACGCCGAGGATGTTGTTAAACCACTCATCATCGAGAGAAGATGACGAGGAAGATGAAGCTGCCTGCTCTGCAGGACCACCGTAGCTCTGTCCGTAATCCTGATTGTCATATCCCTGAGGCTGATAGCCCTGGGCATCGTAACCCTGAGCACCATAGCCCTGCTGTGCATCATAACCGGGCTGGTAACCCTGGTTCTGATAGCCCTGATTGTCATAACCCTGAGGCTGGTAGCCCTGGTTCTGGTAACCCTGATTCTGATAACCCTGGTTGTATCCGCCATACGGATCCTGGTATCCCTGGCCCTGACCGGCAGCTCCGTAGTTCATATTAGGATCATAAGAACCGTTATTGTTCTGCTGACCATAACCGTAGCCTCCGCCATAACCGTTGTTATCACTCATCGGATCACCTCCCTGTACATATGCAGCCTGCTGCGTATTGTAAGTACCATAATTATTCTGATCGCTCGTCGGGAATGCCTCACCGCCATAGGGCTGGTACGGAGGAACAGAAGCTGCTGCAGCTGCTGCAATGTCAGGAGCAACATCTGCCGCGCCATAATCACCGTAAGCTGAAACGTCACGTGCGGGCTGGTCGATCTTCTCTTCCGAACTTACCGCATTGACTGGTGTATCGAAATTGCCGCCGTCATACAGAGGCATCTGAGGAATGTCATCACTCTTGGGCTTATCGCCGATGTCTACTGTAGTTACCATATTGCCGAAAGGAAGAACGAAATCATCTTCAGTGCTTTCTACAGGAGCTTCAACAGGTGCCGGTTCGGGTACCGGTGCAGGTGCGGGAGCAGGTGCAGAAACAGCAGCCGGAGCGGGTGCAGCTTCCTGAACGAAAGGTGTTTCCTTAACTGCCTCGGGAGCAACCGGTGCAGCGGGTGCTGCAGGTACTTCCGGTACAGCGGGAGCCGCGGGCTGTTCAGGTGTTTCCGTTTCAGGGAAATCAACAGAAAGCTTGTCTTCTTCCTTCAATTCAGGCTTCTCTTCCTGGAGTTCAAATTCAGGAACCGGAATAGACTGAGCGCCTTCGGGTTCTGTCTGAACAGGCTTGGCATTTGTTGTAAGATCATCGCCGAATACGAGCGGAGGAGCGTTCTTCAATTCATCAGAAGATGCCTTTCCATAAGGATCGAAAGGCTCGCCTGCAGGCTGAAGGATATTGCCTCCGAAACCGGAATCACCCAATCCTGATCCTGCGGTGAAAACGATCTCAGCGGGAGCGCTGGCTGCAGGAGCCGGTGTTACGGGCTCGGATGCGGAAACAGGCTCCTGTGCGGCTGAAGCCTGCTGTGCAGCAGCTGTAAACAATCCGGGCATTACGGGAGTCAGAGGAACGTCTGCTTCCGGAACCGGAATAGGCTGTGAAATGGTAGCAGACGTGACGCCTGCTACTGCGCTTGCGATAGCTCCGCCGTTCTCTGCCTGGTGAAGCACCGAGGTCAGATCATTGATAGGCTTTGTCGGTTCATCGTCAACATCAGGAACGAACTCGATGCTCGAAACAGTCTTCATGCGTGCAGGAGCTGCTTCGGCTGCCTTTGCGGCCTCTTCAGGATGCTCACTGATCGTAGCGACGAAAGGTGAAGAAACCGGTTCAGCGGCAGGAGCAGCAACAACGGGTTCTGCAGGTGCTGCCGGAGCGGGTGCTGCGGGAGCTGCAGGTTCCGTGGGAATAGCAAACTCGAAATTGAACTTGGGTTCTTCTTTAGCGGGTTCTTCCTTTGCAGGCTCTTCGGCTTTAATCTCAGCAGGTTCTTCAACCTTAGCGGCGTCTTCAGCAGCCTGTACGGCCTCTGCATCGCTCTTAGCTGATTCCTTCATCTCGCCGAAAAGGTTCTTGAGAACATCACCGGCATCAGGTTCCTTCTCAGCTTCCTTCTTGTCGGGGAATTCAAGAGCAGCATCTGTCTTTGCAGACGGAGCAGCTGCCTGGTTGTTGTTCTCACCGAATACGAGCGGAGCTGCGGCTGCAGTTGCAGCGGCTGCCAATCCTGCTTCGGCGGCAGCAGCGGCTGCGGCAACTTCAGGCTCCGGATCGAGGTTAACAAAACCTGCATCTGCGATAGCCTTTGCTGCAGCGCCTACTTCACCGCCTTCAACGGTGGATTCGATTATCTCGTGAGGTTCGTCCTCGTAAGACTTCTCCTTCTTCCTGCGTCCGAAGAAACCGCGCTTCTCCTCTTTCGTTACGTTCTCAACGAACGAAATGGAGATCTGCATAGGTGTGTTGGGCATTCTTGCGGAAGCCTGTGTGAGGATAAGTCCCGCTGCATCGCACTGGTCCTCTGCGTCTGTGAGGATCCTGAGGATCTCGCGCTGTCCGAGTGCGTCGTAAACAGCCTTGTTGCAGAGAATGATGCAGTCGTTAGGTGTCAGTGTGAAGAAGTTGGACCAGAGCGCATTCGCAGTCTTTGAAGAGCAGTAGTACTGGAAGTCTCCTACCCTGTTGCCGTATGCGTCGATAGGTTCCATGGGGATTCCGGCATCCGTGAGCGGGAATACCGTGTCGTCCCTGTAAAGAAAAGCGAGGCCGTTGCCGATAGTTACGGCAAATGCCTCGGAGTCTCTGACGATAACGCCTGAGAAATACGGATTTCTGGTCTGGTTATCAGAGAGCTTGAGAGCTCCTGCTACTTCAACTGCTGTCGAGAGGAATTTCTCGATCATGCCGTCGATCTCTTTATGGCCGTTCTTTACTTCGTTGCAAAGATCCCTGAGCTGAGGTTCAAACGGAGGGAGCGAACCGGGTTCGAAGCCCTGGATCGTGGGATGTGTGAAGACAGAAAGGAAAAATCCTCTCTCGTCCTTGTCTATTGTGATATCTGCCTGTCTTGTCTCTCTTTTGCCGCACAGTCTGCCGTCAAGATAAAAGGCATCTGTTAAAGACTGTGACGGATAAAATCTGGCCGTCAGCGTGGTTGCGAGCCTTGTCAGGGTAGCCATTAAGCCAATCCTCCAAATAAATATTCAGGATAATTATAGCACAACGCCTTCGTACACAAAGTTTTTTTAATTTTTTTCTTCTAAATGTAATGAACGGGTCCTTCAGGGCCCGTCCTTACATCACTTGAGTGTCTTCTTCATGTTAGCTTCGATCTGCTCGAAGGTGCCTGTCAGTGAATCAAGATATGCCGTGTGGATCTGCATATCAGTAGCTTTCGGGAACTGCTTTCTCATATTGTCCATGACGCTTGATGTCCAGACATAGCCCATTCCGTATTTTGCATAGTAGCAGGGATCCGTTACAAGCAGCGTGTAGAAACGCTTAAAACTTGATTTTGTGACAAACAGACCATACTGGTTGAGATAGCTTACGCAATCTTCGAGATCCCAGCCCTCGTTATGGATACCGTAATCGACCCTGGTCGAAAGGAGCAGAGTCCAGTCGTTGTCGATCTCGCAATATCTGACCGCATCAGATCTTCCGTTACCGCTGAAATACCTCATTGCATAGTTCTCGCAGTATGTTGCCCATCCCTCTTTGTAACCGGTGGAACCGCTGACATACATGTAAACATGCTTGGTGTGGCTTCTGGTATAGAGTGACTGGTGCATGTGTCCGGGATATCCCTCATGAGCTACCGTTACTCCAAAATCCTTATCAACGTTCTTGTTGTTGACGATGATGACGTTTGAATCGAAATTATCGAGATGGAAACCGAGGTAGGCCGCAGGGCTGAAGCTGTCCTGGAAGACCGTAGGAACTTCCATCAGATAGTAATCGTGAGCGGGAACCTTGGGAAAATCCTTCTTTATCGCATTTCTTAAGAAATCGAGGTTCTGGGTTACAGTACCCTTTGAATAGCGGTGGGAATTGTACTCACTCTTCCAAACGGAAGAATTCTTTGTAAGCGCGGATCTTTCCTTACGGAGCTTTATGATCTCCTGATCGAGGGCCTTGATGGACTCTTCAACAGTCTTTGAACTGTTGGTCTGATTCCTGTTGAGCATTTCATAATAAGCGTCTCCGCCCCTGTATTCAGAAAGGCCGGCATCCGTTCCGCCTGCTGACTTAAGATCGCGCATACGCTTAGCGCATTCCTCAAATTCGGGGAATACGACGTTCTTCATCGCATCCTCATTTGCTTTGATGAGACGCTCACGGTCAGCTGAAGAAAGGCCTTTGATCTTGTCGAGTCTCTCCTCAAAAGACTGATAGAGGAAACAGTCATCTTTTTGGGCAACGAGCTTATCGAATGTAACGGCAGCAGCCTCATAGCTCTCAGGAGATGAAGCAAAACCGTACTTAGCCCTCGTTTCCTCGTATTCGCACATAAGGTCGTAATAACGGTCAAGGTCCTTGAGAACGAGAATGTAGTTTTCTGCATCCTTTACGTTATCGAAAGTGAACACGTCCAGTATGAATAAAACTTCGCTCTGAGGACCGACAAGCGAATTGAATATCATGGTGTAATACTCAAAAGCGCTGTAAGAATAAGCATAGATGGATTCCTCAATATCGTAGAGGAGCTTGTCATAAGCAAGCCTGTCATCACCCTTGAGAGTCTCGTAATCGATCTCAAGAAGGAGATCGCGCTGCTGTTCATAGAAAGCCTTTTTCTCAGGATATTTTTCAGCCGGCGTTGATACGTCACCCCAAGCATTCTTGCTTGCATCAATATCCGTAAGACCTATCTTTTCGGGATTCTCGAAAAGAATATCGGCATCAACATAGCAGGAGATATATTTTCTGAGGATCGTCATCTCAACTTCGTTAAGTCTGGCAACAGCATCGGAATCCTTAAGGTTTCCGGGATTGTGCTTGGGATGGACCTCTTCATAGGAAGCTACGTGATCGGGGTATGTAAGCTTATCTGACGTCTTGATGTATTTTCCGTCATGCTGACCGCCGGAAGGCTTTGTTTCTTCAGTTTCCTTGGGCCTCTCGGTCTCATCGGAAGGTTCGGTTTCATCCGTCTCATCAGAAGGCTCGGTTTCATCGGCTGTCTCACCGCTCCACTCGGGCTTGTGGTCGCCTGCGTATTCACGCTCAGTAGGCTCTGCAAGCATCTCCTTGATGACATTGCAGCCTGACATTGACAGCATAAGCGAAGCTGCCAAAAGCGCGCATAACAGCTTTCTCACATACTTTTTCATTCCTGTGCACCTCACAAATATGATTAACCCCTATTCCGGAGGAAAATGATTGTTACGCGTGTTTTCTCGCGTGCGTATCAAACATCACACGCAATAATATCACAAAAAAACCACTAAATTTCCGCAGAATTGCGGTCATTTTCAATTCTTTCCCTTACCCCGTCATAATCCCTGTTGCCTGCAGAATCAGTCGGCAGGCTTATGAGAAATTCAATTTCCGAAGGCACCATCGACTCGTGGAGCATCATCTGACACTCATTCAAGATGCGTTTTTTGAGGTCTGCGAGCAGGCCGTTGTCGAAAAGGAGTTCCTCCGCAGGAACAACAGCAGATACGAGTTTAGGTCCTGATACGTCTTCGATGACCACGGAGCAGGAATCAACTACTCCCGCTACCATCGAGATAGCTCTGTCGACCTGAGCCGGATATACCGGGAAACTGCCGATCTTATATACTCTTCCGGGTCTGTTCATCAGCGAGAAGAAACCCTTCTCGTCCATCTTTCCTATAATGCCGGTAAAGAGCCAGTCTCTTCCGTCGGGCAGATGCCTTAAAGTACCGGTTACAAGCTTTTTATCCTTCATCTTGCCCGCGTAATATGCAGGTGAGCAAACGGCTATCTCTCCCGGTTTTCCTGCCGGCATGTCTTCGCCGGTCTCGCTGTCTGCGATCTTCATGATAATTCCGGGCAACGGGATGCCGATCATCCTGTCGCTTGAAGTTCCGGCCGGCGTATAAGCAAAGGCGGCGGCCTCATCGCAGCCGGTAACGGTACATAAACGAAGCTCATTCTCGCTTTTTCCCGACCTCGTCAATAGCTCGGATTTCTGTTTGCTCGTGAGAAGATCGCCTCCACAGATGATCATGGAGACCGATTTCATGACAGAACGGTTGGAAATGTGGCTGTTCAGCCCCGCAATAGTACCACCGTATCCGATTATCGTATCCGGCCTGTACCTGAAGATCGGCATCACAGGCCTTTTGGTATCAAACCAGGTGAAAAGGAGCAGTGTCTGCCCTGAAAACAGGATGTCATTCATACCCGTGGTAAAACCGAAAGTAAAGCAAATCTCATTTAGGAACAGGACTCTTACAGGACGCCCAAGCTGTTTCTCACTCTCTTTCTGGAGAAGCATGGCAATATTGGCCGATGTGTTGAGCAATGAAGCATTATAGACAGCGGTCGTTCCGCCGTCAGTTTCACTCTCCGTCTCAAGCATTACGCATGGCCTCATATAGTGCTGATCGGGTTCAGGCACATTAGCTGCTGCATTTTCACTCGCCAGCATGGCTTCACGCCATGTGACGACCTTAAAATCTTCTTTCCTGTTTCTGAAAGCGGGAACGGAAACATCGTAACCTGCAAGCGGATAAAGCTTAAAAGCTGCTCTTGCAATACCGGTTATGTAATCCGAATACTTGCCAATGACGACCGATTCGATATTGGTATCAGAAACCGACCTGGAATAATTCTCATACTGATTAAAAGACATCAGGCAGTATTTTGCGCCTGTGTTGTTCGCTATCTGCTCAAAATGCTCGGTACTGCTGTTGGGTATCATCAGGACCGCAACAGCTCCAAGGCAGTCCAGTGCATAGATCGAAAAGATGATATCGGGGCACTCTCCCATGCAAAGAAGCACTCTGTCACCATTGGCAACTCCAAGGCTCTTCCACATGACGGCCGTACGTTTAACGTTTTTGGCCAGATCGTCATAGCTCATCTTCGAGCCCATATACTCAAGAGCGGTCCTTTCCTTGTATATGCCACATACGCGTATAAGCCTGGTGTACAGCGTAAAGCTGTTCGTCAGATCCCCGGCGATGAAGTTTTTAGGATAGTGTGCACTCCATTTGGTTTCCATCTGGCTTGGATTCCCCTGTAAAACAAAAATCCCCGACGGCATAATGCCTTCGGGGAAAAGGTGGAGCGGGATACGAGACTTGAACTCGCGACTTTCACCTTGGCAAGGTGACACTCTACCACTGAGTTAATCCCGCGTGCCCGATTATTATATGGTCGAAGGCTTTTTTTGTCAACAACTTTTTTTACGAGTCTATATCACTTATATCGTAATCAAGCTGAATATGGACTTCATAGCCCGGCGCAGCCTCTTTTACATCGGCCATTATGTGGTTGTAAAGACCCTCTGAATCCTTCTCCGCGAAGTCAATTATGATGTCAAAAGTAATTCTCTTTTTCTCACCGTCAATATAAAAGCCGTGCATCTGGATAACATTTTCATGGCTCATGACAAGACGGGTGATCTCGGAACGCATCGCCATGAACTCGTCATCACGCGTATTTCTTGAATAGATACCCACCGCTGTCAGGATTACACCCGTACCGAGGTACACCTGCTGCTCGATCTCGCGCGTCAGCGCATCGATCCTGTCAGCAGTCATGGTGTCATCGATCTCGATATGAAGCGAGCCCAGATACTTGTCAGGACCATAGTTGTGCAGCACAACGTCATAAACACCGTAAACGCCGTCTATCGCCGCGACCGCCTTCTTGACCTTGCCTGTTACCGAGCTTTCGACCCTGTGTCCGAGCATGTCATCGACAGCCTCACGGATTATCTCAATGCCCGCCTTTATGATGAACACTGAAATAAGAATACTGACATAAGCTTCTATATTGATCTTGAAGATCAGATAGATTCCCGCGGAAATAAGGACCGCAGTTGAGAGCACCGCATCAAACAGGGCATCCGTTCCCGATGCCGTAAGAAGCTCCGATCTCGCCTTTTTGCCGTTGGAACGGAAATAAAGGCCCAGACCTATCTTGGCAAAGATAGCCACGGTAATGACTATGAGCTGAACAGCCCTGAAATCAGCCTCCGACGGCTCTATGATCTTCTTGACCGATTCGATCAATGCCGTAATACCGGCATACAGGATGATGCCTGCGATTATGATCTGGGTCAGATACTCGATCCTGCCGTGTCCCAGCGGATGCTTCTTATCGGGTTTTCTGTTAGCGAGTTTGGTGCCGATGATGGTAATGACAGACGAAAGGCTGTCGCTCGTATTGTTTACGGCATCAAGGACCATCGCTATCGATCCTGCCGCCAAACCTGCGATCGCCTTGGCCGAAGCCAGGACTAAATTTGCTACGATGCCTACTGCCCCGGTACGGACAATCAGCCTTTCACGGCTGTCCGTTCTGTCTTTACCTACTCCCATCTACCTGATCTTCCTTCAAACAGTATTAATCTACAGGACTGAACATATCCTTGCCGACTCCGCAGATCGGGCATGTCCAGTCATCCGGGAGGCTCTCAAAAGCTGTGCCCGGAGCAATTCCGTTATCGGGATCGCCGATCTCGGGATCATAAATGTAGCCGCATACGCACTGATACTTCTGCATGGTTAGTACCTCCAAAAATAGATTGATAAAGATATTTTACAACTGCTGGAGCAATTTGTAATCGGTAAATCAGATTTTCAGATCAGAAACGCACTTTTCGAGTTCTTCCGTGATCTTAATATGCTGAGGGCAGGCATTTTCGCACTGACGGCACTTGATGCAGGCGTCTGCACCGTTCCCGCTTTCTGTAAGAGCATTATATTCAGCTGCGCATTCTTCCAGCTTTCCTGTAAACGTGCGCTTATTCATTATCTTGAAGATATCGGGGATCGGAATGTTCTTAGGACACCCCTTGGTGCAGTATCTGCAGGACGTGCAGGGGATCTCAGGCAGATTGTTATAAATCTTCTGCGCCTTGATGATCGCTTCCCTTTCCCTGTCGTCAAGCGGCTTGAAATTCTTCATAAACGCCGTGTTGTCGCGCATCTGCTCGACATTAGACATTCCTGAAAGGACAGCGAGGATGCCGTCCAGAGAAGCTACAAACCTGATTGCCCATGATGCATAAGATGCTTCGGGATTGACCTCGTCAAAGATCTTTTTGACTTTGGCCGGAGGATCGGCGAGCTTACCGCCCTTTACCGGTTCCATTACGACTATCTGCTTTCCGTGGCTTCTGGCGACTTCATAATTGCGCCTGGACTGCACGAACTTGTTCTCCCAGTCGGCATAGTTCAGCTGAAGCTGCACGAAATCCACATCAGGATGCTCGGTAAGGAGCTTATCCAGAAGATCCGGGCCTGAATGGAAAGAAAAACCGTAATGCTTTATGGTTCCTTTCTCTTTCTCTTCCTTTACGAAATCCCAGAGATTGAACTTCTCATACCTTTTCCAGTTTGCATCCATCAGGCAGTGGAGCAGATAGTAATCGAAATATCCTGCGTTTGTACGTTTGAGACTTGTCTCCAGTTCTTTTTTCGCCGTAGCCTCGTTACGGGCGGCATTAGCCATAAGTTTTGTGGCAAGAAGGAATCTATCCCTCGGATAGCGGTCAACGAGCGCTTTCCTGATCGCTTCTTCAGAACCGGGATAGATAAATGCGGTATCAAAATAGTTAAAACCGCTTTCAAGGAAGATATCGACCATTTCCGAAGTCTGTTTGATATCGATGCCGAGTCCCTTGTGAGGGAGCCTCATTAGTCCGAATCCTAGATTTCCCGACATATAATTTACACCTTTCAGATTAATATCCCCCTGATAATTGTACCATTAAGGCGTATCGCTTTTATATCAGATGACTGTCCTCAAAACCGCTTTTACTGTCCCAATAAAAGACCTCAAGTCTGTTATACTTTTTTATATAGACAGTTCATAAGTTGAGGATCATTATGGCAAAGAAGAATGTAACTTTTTTCTGCAAGGAATGCGGTTATGAAGCCATGGGTTGGATGGGCAAGTGCCCTTCCTGCGGCATGTTCAACACCTTTGTTGAGGCTCCGTCCGAAGATACCGGCAAGAAGGCCGCAAAGACCGATTCACCCGCTCTTTCAGCTAATTCGTATTCTTGGACGGATTCATCCGTCACCGTAAGGCTCGAAGATGCCGGCAAGGAGAATTACAAGAGATTATCCAGCGGCATAAGCAGTCTCGATCTTCTTTTCGGAGGCGGCATTACGGAAGGCTCCGTCACGCTCGTCTGCGGTGAACCCGGAATCGGTAAGTCGACGATACTGATGCAGATCGCGAACTCCTACAAGGGCAGCGGCGAAGTTCTCTATGTCTCAGGAGAAGAGTCTCCCGCACAGATCGGTATGCGCGCTGAGCGACTCGGCATCAAGCGCAACATCCTCATCTGCAGCGAGACAAGATTTGAGAAGATCGCAGAGCAGATCAAGACAAGCAAGCCCTGCCTTTGCATAATCGATTCCATCCAGACCCTCTATTCCGAGCAGGTTTCAGGCACACCGGGCGGAGTCGCCCAGACAAGAGAAGTCACGGCGGGCCTAATCAGGATCGCAAAGACCAACGGCATCACGATAATAATGGTCGGCCACATTACCAAGGACGGCACGATCGCTGGTCCTAAGACGATCGAGCACATGGTAGATACCGTTCTCGTTTTTGAGGGCGATGCCACGGGCGGCTACAGGATCATCCGTTCGGCAAAGAACAGATTCGGAAGGAGCAACGAGATCGCTTTCTTTGAAATGGGCGAGAAAGGCCTTATTCCCGTCGACAGCTCGCAGGCTCTGCTCGTTGCCGGCCGTCCGATCGACAGTCCCGGCTCTGTATTAACATCGACTATCGAGGGCAATGACGCGCTGACTGTTGAAGTACAGGCTCTTGTCGCTGAAAGTGTTTACCCCAATCCCCAGCGTATGACCGCAGGACCTGACCGTAACCGCATCATGATGCTCCTCGCAGTCTGCGAGAAGATGATCGGCTTGGGACTCGGCACAAAGGACTGCTTCATCAATGTCATCGGCGGTCTCAAGGTAAGTGACCCCGCTACCGATCTGGCAATCTGCGCTGCTCTCGTCTCATCGGCAAGAGGCATCGCGGTAAAGAAGGATACGCTAATACTCGGCGAAGTCGGCCTTTCAGGCGAGATCCGGCCCGTCACCCGCATCCTCAAGAGATGCATGACGGCTGCTAAGATCGGCGTAAAGACCGTTGTCCTTCCCGGAAGCTGCAGACAGGCTGTAGAAAAGGAAGAGACAGGCACAGGAGGTGCCCTTCCCGAATTCATCTATGCAGACAATCTTAAGGAAGCCATAGACATCTTGTTCTCATAATCATCAGGAGGTGAACGCCATGAACAGAAAGTGCTATTTCCTCATTCCCGCGGCAGGCAGCGGCAAGCGCATGGGAGGTCCGATCCCCAAACTCCTGATAGATATCTGCGGACATCCCGTAATTGCAAGGACTCTTGAAGCGATATCTTATTACACGTCACTCGTTCCCGATACGGACTGCAGGATCATTCTTATCACTACTCCGGATCTCAAGCCCCAGCTCGAGGATATCGTAACCAATTACTATTCATACCTCGATATCACTTATGCGGAAGGCGGAGCTACAAGGTCAGGGTCAGTCCTGAACGGTATCCGCGCTATTGAAGATGCAGATCCCGACGACCTTGTACTTATCCATGACGGAGCAAGGTGCATGATCACTCCCGAAGAGATATCAGCCGTCTGCAAAGGTCTCGAGAAGTCTCCTGTCTGTGCAGTAGCTGTTCCGGTTAAGGATACTCTTAAGAAAGTCTCCAAATCCAAGAGCGGGAAGCTCACGGTCAAGAGCACTCCTGACCGCAGCGATTTCTACGCAATTCAGACTCCGCAGGGATTCAGATATTCAGAGCTGATGAAATGCATGGATTACTATGAATCAGAAGAAGGCGCGCTTGCAACAGACGACACCTTCATAGCCGAACAGTGCGGTCTCAAGGTAACCTTAGTCGAAGGCAAATACTCGAACATCAAAATAACAACGCCCGAAGACGTTGCGGTCGCACGTGAGATCTTAAGACTCAGATGGGAAAACAGTCCTTTTGAAGATTAGATCTTTTTCCTGAATGAAAGAATAACGAAGACCTGGATGCCCTCACCCCTGCCGAAAGCAGTGAGGCCTTCTCCGGTCGTCGCTGTAATACCAACGGACGAAGCGGGTATGTTAAGCAGTTCTCCGACTTTTGCACGTATGGCATCAAGGTGCGGCTTAAGCTTGGGAACAAGGCATTCAACTGTCATGGAGCAGTGAACGATCTCACTGTCTACGAGATCTTCCAGAGCCTTTTTGAGATAAACGGAACTGTCCTTTATTCCTTCTTCAAGGCAAAGCTTGTCAGCTATGCCGCCGAGGACGATCTTTCCGGTAAGGCCGGAAACCGCATTGGTAATTGCGTGAAGGATAACGTCACCGTCGCTGTTTGCAAGGACCGGCCTGTCAGAAGGAACCGCGACTCCACCGAGCATGATCTTGCAGTCACCTGAAGGTTCACCGAACCTGTGGCTGTCCTGACCGATAGTGCTGATATATGCATACTCAGACATAGCTTAACCTCCGTTCATGCTGTAGCCGTTTTCGGCCAGCCATTCTGCAACCTGCTGCATCGTCCAAGATCCGCGCTCGGAAGTTCCGAACACTTTATCCGCTTTTCCGCTGACATGGAGAACAAATTCGGGAAGGAGCGTGATCTGATGCTTGCCTACCATTTCGTTGAATTCTCCTGCATCGAGCGTAACTACTGTTACCTTTCCCGCAAGTCTTTCAGCAAGTTCTTCAACAACTGCGGTAATGCCGCCGTCTTCGCCATAGACCGTGGCATGGAAATACAAAAGGAATGCCGTATCGGTCGAAGCGAGCAGCTTATCCAGGTCCTTTATCTCCCTGTACTGTATGCCGTAGACGGGATTGCCGCTTTCGTCCTTTTCGCCGTCAACCTGCTCATAGACCATGCAGGCAGCAGGAAGGTCATACGCATACTCACCCAGATAATCACGGTATCCGTGACCAGAAGATGCAGAAGATGACGCAGCAGTATTCTTTCCGCTGCACGAAGCAAGGCACAGCAGAAAAGCTGCGCTCAAAACGGCTGCGGCTATTTTTCTTGTTATTCTGACAACAGTTTTTTGCACAGTGAGACCGTGCCTTCCAGTAAGTCTTCCGGAACGGATTCTACATTTCCGGAATCAACGAGCTTTGTTACCGAAGGATCGAGAGGAAGCTTATCAAGAACAGCAGAGCCGATCTCGGCAGCTGACTTCTCGATCGCAGTTCCGTCACCATAGAGTTCGATCCTGTCACCGCAGTGAGGGCACTTAACGTAGCTCATGTTCTCGACCATTCCGAGGATCGGAACGTTCATCATGGAAGCCATGTTGCGGGCCTTGTTGACGATCATGGAAACAAGATCCTGAGCGGTCGCGACAAGAAGGATTCCGTCGATCGGGATGGACTGGAATACAGTAAGAGGAACATCACCTGTTCCCGGAGGCATGTCGATGAGAAGAACATCAAGAGGTCCCCAGTTTACTTCAGACCAAAACTGCTTAATGAGTGAAGCGAGAACGGGGCCGCGCCAGATAACGGGAGCTTCCTTATCCTGAAGGAGAAGGTTTACGCTTACTGCTTCAATGCCGCTCTTTGTGATGTCGGGCATGATGAGGTTTTCCTCATTTGCCAGAAGATTATCTTCAAGACCGAATGCCTGAGGTATGGAAGGTCCTGTTACATCAGCGTCCATAACGCCGACTTTGTATCCTGCTCTTGCGAGCTGAACTGCGAGTACGGAAGTAACGAAAGACTTTCCTACTCCGCCCTTTCCGCTGCAGACACCGATTACTTTCTTAACGGAAGATCCGTTGGAAAGAGGATCTTTCTGAATTGCATTAGGTGTTCTCTCACTGCCTGTTCCGTTTGCGGAAGGGCAGGAACTCTGAGATGTGCATCCGCTCTTTGACGGACAAGAATCACATGCTGATGACATATGTTTCCTCCAACTGATTTTATAACCCGGCTATTATATCAGATGTTGTCGGTCTCTTCAGCGACCTCGGCATCGATATCTTCTTCATACTCAGGATCGGTAGGGTCACCGCGCCTGATAAGCGCAAGGACTGTTTTTTTCGATGCGCCGTACCCTACGGTAACAATGCCCGCAAGACGGCGCTCACCCTGTTTCAGGGTAGACATGAACGATTTAACAGAATCACCCGCAGCCTGTTTTGCGAGCTGGAGACTCGCTTTCTCGGCATCGGTAAATTGCTCTGCAAAAGCCTTCTCGGCAGCACGGTGCGCAGCTGCCATTTCCTTTTCGATGCGGCGGTTCTCGGCTATGAGCTTTCTGTATTCATCGTAATGCTTCTTTGTAGGTTCGCTTACTGTAACGATCGTATCTACGGTGCCGTAAACTCCGGATCCGATCTTGTCTGATACTATCTTCATGCCTGAAGACAGCTTTGTGAAAGCTCTGACCTTCTTCTGGAATCCGATGATCGTCGCGATGGTAACGATGATGTCCGTAACCAGGAGGATCGTAAAGACTATAAGTATGAATCCTTTAACAGGAAGCGCTATGTGATTTACTAACGTCAGTACTGTCGGATGGAGCACATAAATACCGAGAGAAGCGGCGATTCCCCAGTAGATGAAAAACCTCAGACAGATATAACCCTTGTAGTTAAGCTTGTAATCGGAGTAATCCCACCAGCGCATGTGGAATGTGTGATAAAGGATCTCACCTGCTATAAGCTCGACGATGGTACATGCCGCGGCCATGCCGAAGAATATGATGAAGAAATTATTCGCAAACGGCGCGAAAAGCCATACGGCAGCATAGAAGCCCAATCCGTAAACAGGACAGATGGGACCTGAAAGGAAGCCTCTGTTGATGAAACGTTCCTCGGTAACACCGTAGTAGATGACCTCAAGATTCCAGCCGATGAAGCTGTATATGAAAAACATACAGTAAGAATCGATGAAAGGATGCGGCAGGTAATTATCTAATATCGCAATTATATTCGGCATTACTGTTTCTGCGACCTCATAACCCTGTATCCGCCGTCGATCGTAAGCGTCTCACAGTTTCCGAAAAGCTCTTCGAGTTTCGCGGCTGTTGAAGGCGCGCCCTGCTTGCGCTGCAGAACAACATAGAGATAACCGTCCTGCTTAAGGTGCGCATAAGCTTCCTCATAGAATCTGAATACAGTCTTCTTACCTGCCCTTACAGGCGGATTGGTTGCGACCATATCGAAAAGCTGGTCCTCAGGGATCTCTGAAAGCACGTCGCTCTGCTTGAAATCAACGGGTACTCCGTTCCTTTCCGCATTCTCCTGTGCAAGCCCTACTGCGCGTGAATTAACGTCAACGCCGGTAACTGAGAATCCCATGAAGCAGTTCTTTATTACGATTCCGACAACGCCCATTCCGCATCCCAAATCCAGGAAGCTTTCGTTTCTGTGCTTTCTGGTCTTGATGTCTGCGATGATGGCGTTGATCATGAGATCGGTTCCGAAATCGACTCCGTTTCTCGAGAATACTGCAGTATCTGTGATGAATTCGAAGTTGATGCCATTGGCGCGGTAGTCAATAAGCCTGCGCTCTGAAGGTGTATCCGGATTTGTTTCAAAATACTGCGGCATTTACAGAAGGTCCTTTATCTTTGTTTTCGCAATTACGGCGATCAGCGGAAGACCCAGGACAACGAGCAGTACCGCTTCGCTTCCTGCGACTGAAAGCATGCTGATGCCGATAGCCTGAACAGTCACGGTACTGCCCGGATCAACGAGCAGGAACGGCAGATAGCCGCCTACGATCAGGCCGTTGAATACGATCGGCGGAATAATGCCTAAAGGCTTGTTCTTCTTACCGATAAGCCATGAGAAGTATCCTGCGATAAGAGTTGCAAACGTGCCTCCGATGATATCGACAGGTCCCAAGTTGTTAGGATTGATGAGGTTTGCGATAAAGCAACCGAGAGTAACGCCCGGAATGGTGCCTGCCGAAAAGATCGGGAATACGGTCAGGACTTCAGCGAGCCTGAACTGAATAGAACCGTAAGCGATATTGGCAAACGGAAGTGTAAAGACAACATAGAGACCGGCGAGCAAGCCATTGATAACAATGAACTTGATCATCTTCTTATTCTCGTTGCGGCTTGTGGTTACTTTATTCTCAGTCATGCTCTTACATCATCGACCTTACGATGTCGTTGATCTCTGCGATCTTTGCGGTCTTGCACCAAGGCATCTCGGGAGCCTGTACAAGTCCCTTGGAGATTGCGTCAGCGCAAGCGAGAACTTCGATCGCATAGCCTTCAAAGAGCGGGCCTTCAGCCTCAGCGGTCTCAACCACTTCATCGTTCTCGTCATAAAGCTCGATAAGGCGGTAGTTGTTTATGTTTGTGACGTGGATCCTTCCGGACTCGCCTACGATCTCAGCGCTCTTATCGGTATTGGTCGTCATGGTTACATACATAACTGCGAGAGTTGTACCGTCATCAGTCTCTAAGCAATATGTCGTGTCCTTGTCGATCCCGGTGGAATACTTCCTTGCGAAAACGCGGGATACCTTGATATCGTCACCCATCAAAGAAAGTGCAAGGTTAGTAGTGTAGCAGCCGAGGTCGAGATAAGCGCCTCCGCCAAGTACGGGGTCGTTAAGTCTGGGAACGTCAGTAATGTCATATCCCAGGTTTGCGGAAATATATTTGACCTGTCCGATCCTGCCTTCTTCTACCCATTCCATCATCTGAGCGTGCAAAGGCATGAATGATGTCCACATAGCCTCTGCTACGAAAAGATTTCTGTTCTTGGCTTCGAAAAAGATGCTGTCTGCTTCAGCCTTGCTCATCGCAAAAGGCTTTTCAACAAGGACGTTCTTATACTCCTTGATGCACATGATGGCGTGCTCGTAGTGATATGTGTTCGGGGTTGCGATATAGATAAGGTCGATATCGTCTGCCGCTGCGAGCTTTGCATAGGTCGTGTATACCTTTGCGTCAGGGCAGTGCTTTGCTGCAAAAGACTTAGCCTTGTTCCTCTCCCTTGCGGCTACTCCCGCGATCACTATATCATCGTGACCTGCCAGAGCATCTGCCATCTTGGCAGCCATAGTTCCGCATCCGAGCATTCCGATTCTAAGCATATTCCCAAACCCTCTTTTCGAAGAACTTCTAATATTCAAGCAATTATAGATTCTATTGGGAGTTGGTGATAGTGTCAATTGAACTTTTGCCCAATGGAACTTAAAATCTGACACGAAAGGAGCCTAATATGACGGAAAGCAAAAAAGGGCGGCTGACATCCCGCCAGAAAGGCGTTATCTTTCTTCTGATATCCGCATTCTCATTTGCGGTAATGGCTCTGTTCATCAATCTCGCAGGCGACATGCCGGTATTCATGAAGGCTTTCTTCAGGAATCTTGTTGCCATCGCTATGTCTTATATTATGCTTGCGAGATCACCCGAAAAGTTCAAGATTAAAAAGGGTTCCATGCCCGGACTTTTAATGCGCGCTTCATTTGGAACGATCGGTATACTTGCAAATTTCTACGCGATATCCCATGCAAACATGTCAGATGCCATGATGCTCAACAAGCTCTCGCCTTTCTTTGCGCTCCTGACTTCGATCATCATACTCAAAGAAGCAGCTGACGGCTTCCAGTGGGCTGCGATCCTGACAGCTATCGTCGGTGCTGTGTTCGTCGTAAAGCCATCATTTTTATTCGGCAAATTGGGAATGACAGGTGACTCTGTCTTCCCGCTCGTGATCGCCCTGATCGGCGGCATTTGCGCAGGAATCGCCTATGCATTTCTCCGTAAGGTTACCGTTAACGGAGAACGTCCCATTATCGTTGTAGCGTTTTTCTCGACCTTTTCATGCGTGATCATGATCCCGTTTATCATCTTCACCTACCAGCCGATAACACTGTATCAATTGTTCTGCTGCGTAATGACCGGTGTTGCTGCATGTTTCGGACAGATATTCATAAGTTCAGCATACGCGGCATGCCCTGCAAAAGAGATCTCTATCTACGATTATTCGACCGTTATATTCACGGCCCTTTTAGGTCTGTTTGTATTGGGTGAGATCCCCGACATGCTCAGCATAATCGGATACGCGATAATCATCGGCGCATCAGTGCTGAACTATCTGTATAACAACAACTACCTGAAGTTCAAGAAAAAAGGCTGACATTTCTGTCAGCCTATAAGTATTTCTCTTACTTTCTTTTCCATGTCTTCCTTATCGATCACGTCGGTATGGCGTATCTCTTTCTCAGCAAGACTTGCAATGGACTGCGGGATCTCGAGGCCGCTTTCTTCGGAGAGTTCGCGGATCAATGTGTCTGTTGATCTGCCATTACTGTAACCTGCACCTCTCAATGCATCCATAACGGCGGGAGCGAACTTGAACGGAGATGCCGTTGAAGCAAATACCGTCTTGCTCTCATCATTGGAGCGCTGGTGATATCTTCCGTAGATATTGAAACCTACTGCAGTATGAGTATCGATCACGTTGTCCGTGCGGTCATATACCTCAAGGATAGTCTTGGAAACACCCGTCTCATCTGCAAAACCGCCTACGAACTGGCGCTGCAGGAGTTTTAACGTATCCTTGTCGACTGTGTATTTTCCTTCTTCGGAAAGCTGCTTCATCCATTCGGTTACCTTAGCCGGATCACCGTTTGAAACCTCGAAAAGAAGTCTCTCAAGGTTGGATGAGATAAGGATATCCATTGAAGGAGATGTCGTCTTGAAGAATTCTCTGTTGCGGTCGTAAACGCCGGTAGAGAAGAAATCGCAGAGGACCTTATTGCGGTTGGAAGCGCAGATAAGCTTTCTTACGGGGATTCCCATCTGCTTTGCAAACCAAGCTGCAAGAATGTTTCCGAAATTTCCTGTCGGTACTACGATGTTGATCTCCTCGCCCTTCTTGATCTTCTCAGTTCTCAAAAGCTCAACATATGAGTAAACATAGTAAGCAATCTGAGGTGCAAGACGGCCCCAGTTGATTGAGTTTGCAGAAGACAGCATGACACCCTTTGCATCGAGTTCCTGCTTGAAAGCCTCGTCGCCGAAGATGTTCTTAACGCCTGTCTGTGCATCGTCAAAGCAGCCGTTGACCGCGATGACATGGGTATTTGAACCGTCAGTCGTGACCATCTGGAGCTTCTGTGCCTCAGATACGCCGCCTGTCGGATAGAATACGATGATCTCTGTTCCGGGAAGATCCTTAAAGCCTTCGAGAGCTGCCTTTCCCGTATCTCCTGAAGTAGCCGTAAGGATGCAGATCTTCTTGTTGAGACCTGTCTTCTTTACGGAAGCAGTCATGAGGTGAGGGAGCATCTGAAGTGCCACGTCCTTGAATGCGCACGTAGGTCCGTGCCAGAGCTCAAGGATATATTCCCTGTCGTTGTACTGGTTGAGCTGTACGAGCGGAACGGGATTCTCGCCCCATTTCTCCTCAGAATAAGCCTGAGAAGCAAAGTTTAAAAGCTCTGCTTCGGTGAAATCCGTAAGGAACATTGAAAGGACCTTTGCGGAGATCTGATAGAACTGCATGTTCGTCATGGCAAGAATGTCGCCTTCGGTAAGATGAGGTATCTCATCAGGTACGAAAAGTCCGCCGTCGGGTGCGATACCCTGGATTATTGCTTCGGAAGCCTTGAACTTCCTGTCATATCCTCTTGTGCTTATATAGTTCATTAGCTGCCTCCGATCAGGTGCCCTGTGGTGTTGGTGTTGTTGCTGCAGTTTCGCCTGCGTTTCCGGATTGTGATCCCGTGGGTTCCGGACCTACGATAAATGCCGTCAGAGCCGTAGTGGTCTCTTTTGTAGTCTCCGTAGTAGTCGGAGGCGTTGTCGTCGTATAGGTCACGGGATTGCCGTTAGCGTCTGTTTCAGCGGGGATCGAGAACCTTGCTTCATATGCGCTCATGATGGCTGCGATCTCGGGATCAGTCCTGCTCTTCGAAAGTTCTCCGGTCAGATAGTCGAGCTTTGTCTTGGCGTCTCCGCCTTCGGTTACCGAATTGATCAGCGGGATAAGGCCGAAGATGATGAAAACGCCTACGAGCGCTACCGCTCCGAGAATTATCATCACCGTAACGAACCTTCTCAGCTTTTCGCCCGGTGAAACAACATCCTCAATGTTTATGGAATCATCAGGAAGCTCATCGCCTACACCGCCCGAACGCATCATTATGTCGCGGCGTTCCTTTGTGGTTGCCATCTGGGGACGCTCGTTGACACGCTGTGCCCTCATGAGGATCGGTGCCTGGAAACCTACGCGTCCTGCGGGAGTCTCGTCAGAAGCCATCTTTGCATTTCTGATCTTGCCTGCGATGTCTGCCGGAGGGAGATCCCTCGGAGGATTCTTTATGTCTTCCCTGACGAATCTCAGTGCTTCCTGAGCAATAGACAACTGCTGTTCGGAACCGAGAGTGCCTGAAATTGCATATGTAAGGCTGCCTTCAGCCCTCTTGAACTGTCCTTCCCTTGCAAGGCAGAGACCGAAGATGAGAGCGGGGTCACCCCACTTCTGGTACTGCGCGATAAGCGGCTTGAGGAAGATCTGAGCAACGTCAGTACCCTCGCCCCTTGCATTCTCGAGAGCGCGGTTGTACTGCCTTACGATCCTGCCCTTTTCTTCGTTGCTCACGTCGAAAAGAATGAGACTCGTCTCAGTGATCGGCTGTATCATCATGATGTATCTCAGATAATCGTGCATCAAATGATTCCTTTCAAATATCCTCTTACCTGCCCGGCCAGATAAAGCGATCCTGTTACAAGGAGAGGCATTCCGTCGGTCTTTGAACGTTCAAGCGCGATACGGACTCCTTCCTCAGGGCTTATGGCCTCCAGGGTTTGAACTTTGTTATTATACACATCATTTATTATTTCTGAAAGATTAGAAGGTTCCATGCTCCTCGGGTTGTCAGGCCTGACCGTGACGGCCTTAGCGATATTGAGTCCGCCGTCCCTGTAAGCCTCATAAACGCCTTTAACGTCCTTATCGGCCATCATACCCGCGACAACGCGGATCGCTTTGCCTTTGAGGGTTCCACCGAGAACGTCACCGAAGACCGAAGCAAGACTTTCCGCGCCCTGCGGATTATGTCCGCCGTCAATGATAACGAGCGGCGAGAAACACAGTATCTCGCAGCGGCACTTCCATCTTGAAAGGCTGATCCCCTCTTCAATGGCATCTTCAGAAACCTTGCAGATCCCGGCAAGCGCGATAGCGAGAGCCGCGTTGGATACCTGATGCCTTCCGTTCAGGAATGTGCTGTAGCGTTTGCCGTCAAGTTCAAAGGACATCTTGCCGTCCATGCCAAAACTGACAGTCTTAACGGCATCCTTTACGCTTATGAATGTCAGAGGTGAATCCTTTTCGTCAGCCGCCTTTATCAGTGTAGTTCTGACATCAGCTTTCATGTCATCGGCAAGGATCATGTCATCAGGATCAAGGCAGACTGCGGGAACACCTGACTTGAAGATGCCTGCTTTCTCTGAAGCGATCTCAGAAACAGTCGAACCCAACACCTTACAGTGATCGAGTCCGATAGCGCAAACTGCCGTTGCCAAAGGCTCATCAATTACATTGGTTGAATCAAGTCTTCCGCCGAGGCCTGTCTCAAGGACAGCCACATCGACCTTTTCTTCTGCGAAATAAAGGAATCCGATCGCTGTGATCAGCTCGAATTCAGTGGGGTGCTCCATGCCTTCTGAAAGCATCTTTTCCTGAGCTTTGGCTACCCGTTCTGAAAGCTCGTTAAGTTTATCTGCAGGTATCTCGCCATAGCTGTCGTCTTCAGCAAGTGCGGCTGCGCCTTCCCTGCCGTCGATGATCCTTATCCTCTCAGAAAACCTTTCGAGGTAAGGTGACGTAAACACACCGACTTTCCTGCCGTCACATGCAAGTATCGTAGAAAGAAAAGTGCATACCGAACCCTTGCCGTTTGTTCCGGCAACATGCACTGCTTTTATCTGATCCTGGGGATCGCCGAGGAGCTCGAGAAGCCTGTTTATGCGCTCAAGCCCCGGCTTGATGCCGAACTGAAGAGCTCCTGTAAGGACCGAAGGTATGCCGTTTTCAGGCATTAGCTGCGCCTTCTTCAGCTTCTGCCGCTGAAGTCTCTTCGCTTTCATTCTCTTCGGCTTTTTCCGTATTGGAGTAGTCGACCATGTCTTCCTTCTTGAAGACAAGGATCTTGCTCATGATGTAGTTTGCGATGACTACGAAGACAAGATTGATTATGTTCATTATGTCGGCATATGTGATCGGGATATTCAGGAAAGTAAATACAGCCGTATCACTCGGCACACCTGTGATCTTCGTGCAGATAAATACCGAAAGCAGGAAAAGTCCTTCCTCAAAGATAAGGAATGACAGAACTCTCGCACCGGCGAACTTCATAAGCTCGCTCAAGATCTTGCCCTTTGATCTGAATACCGTAACACGGTTAAGGAAATATGCTACGAGTACGCTGATTATCCAGCATATTACTTTGTTAACGGCAAGCTTAAGCGAAATCTGCTTTCCGAACGCATCAACTGCAATCTCGGGTACGATCAGATTGAAGATCTTAAATGATGCAAGGCTGACTACCGTTGTAAGTCCGCCGCTGACAAGATACATAAAGATCTTGCGGTATTTTTCCTGCTGGGGAGTAAGGTGTTCTCCGCCCACAACGACTGTCTTTAGATTCATTGTTTCTCTTCCTTATTCTCTCTTACTTATACTCTTTTCGGCCTCGGATTGGCCTTGTCAGCTATGATCCTTCTTACCATGTAAACGGTAATGATCAAACTCACCGCTTCAATAATACTGATAATAAGAAAAACTTCAAACATATACTTGTACAGTATTTCTGGTCTTCTGTCCGCAGGTCTGTATATTTGGAACGAACCTGTCTCAGGATTATACAGATAGAAGTCGCCTATTCCATTCTCATCTTTCATGAAGCAGATGAAGTTTGAATTCTTGTCAACGTAACCCTTGAGGACGATCCTTCCGGTGTCATAAGTTGCAGCCACGAAGCCTGCCGGGATCTGAACATTCTCAGGGAGCGCAGAGATCCTCAAGATCTTGCTCGTCCTGATTATCGTGTTCTCCGGATCGTACGGGATGATCGTCTTTTCCACCGGGTTATAGAAATAGAAAGCCGGCGAGTTGCTTCCGTCGAAAAGATAAAGAAGAACGCTGGTTACACCGTCTCTTGCATATGTCTGGACGCTGTATCCGTTGATCATCCTGACGGTCTGAACGAATCCTTCGGGAACGGTTACGTTGTCCGGAATATCCAGGAATGAATATGTCTTGCCTGAAGCATCGACCAGAGTCGCGCTGTCCGGTGCAAAACTCTCCTTTCTGGTTATGTGTATCGTGTAGAGCATCGTAGTCTCCTGGTCCTGTGCAGTGACTTCGATCTTGATAACGTTCATGCCTATCTGAAGGTTGTTGTTTCCTGAGATGGCAAGCGACGCGAACATGTTGTTCGGCATCGGCGTAACCTGGACTTCCTTTACGTCGCGGTCAACGGTAGCTGAATAGTCGGTTATATTCGGATTGAATTCCGGAGAAAGATCAACATCCTTGACCGTGAGGAACGCAAGAGTTGCATCCTTTGAGATGGAAGAGGGGTTGATCGAAAGAGATACAGAGCTTCCTTTTACAACATCAACAGGCTGACCTGCTTCGTTCGCAAAGGTTCCCGTCTTGTCGATCTTGATATTGAGATTGCCGCTGCTTCCGGGAAGTACGCGGAAGGATACCATGAAGAGCGTTACCTTGTTATCGGAACGGAAAGGTTCGATATCGTTGTCTTCAGAAGCTTCATCGCCCTTTCTGAAATTCTGGTCTTCAGCGGAAACAGTTATCTTGCCTTTCTCCTGAGTCTCAATGAAAACGAAGTTTCCGGAGATGTCCTTACCCTGTGAAAAGGAGATATACTCGGCATCTTCAGCGTCATAGTTCATGACAACGGGGCCGAACGACGTTATTCCGGGCATGTTATCCGCAACTACTCTGACGGTTACGATGTTACCCTGACCTGCAGAACGCGCATCGGTCTCAACGGAAAGCGTGATCTTGGAAGCGGCAAAGACTCCCGGAGCCCAGCCGTAAAGGAGCACCGACATCGTAAGCAGCAATGAAGCCGCAAAAGCGGACAGCATCCTGCCCGTTTTATGCATCAATCTGCCTGTCTTCCTTTTTCCGTTCATAATCACCTTTAACCTTTAGGCAGGTATCCGTATTCATCCGGCATGTTCTGATAGACCGGAATTACGAATATGAAAGCCGACTCGGTCTTATTTATCGAATCATAGCTGTTATAATACCGAATCGATTCGGAGTAAGCCATCATTATGTTCTGCGCATATTGATGATTGTACCTTACGGTTCCGTCGTCCAGCACGTCAAATTTCTGGAAATAGAGCGTATTCTGTCCCTTTTCGATATAACCTGAAGCAATCCAAAGCGCACCGCCTTTTATCGCCTTTTCCTTTGTATCCCACGGTAGCAGGAGCTTTGCCTCGGCATCGGAAATATCTTCCTTCTCGGGATTCCTCCCCCACTTGGCGTATTTTGCGCCTCCGACTGTCGCTCCGCCCTCCTTCGTCGAAGAAACTGAACCGATATTGTAGAAGTTAAAATATCCCTCATATCCGTCAACTGTACCCTTGCAGAGCGCCGACCTGCCCGAAAAGCCCATTTCCTGGATGATCCTGCTCGCAAGGAAGTAAGGCGAAACGCCTGCGGAGCGGCCTGCTTCATAGATGGTATTAACGTAATCGAAATCATCGGTATCCATGAACGATCCCTTGATTATCTCCTTAACGCCTTCCTTCTTGTGAATGCTCTCATCAAAACCGAGCATCTCGAACATGAATATCCTCTTGTCGTTTAAGAAGTTTCTCGGATCCATGAAATAACTGACGACTTCTGATTTGGCAGCCTTCCAGTCGGGCTTGTCGTACACGGGGCTTCCGCCCTTGACGTATTCGGGGAATGCACTGTCCTGGATAAGGCTCTTGTTGCCTACCGTCTCAGCCTTTAAAGCTTCAGCAAAAGTGATCTTCGTATCATAAGCCTGGAATTTGTATGTCGGGTGCTTGCAATGCATGAGCCACAAACCACTGTAGTAGCTTGAGGGGAACCCTGACAGTGTTTCTTCCACAAACGATCCGCTGTCATCTCCAGCGAGAACATATACGGAATAAGAACTCTTCTGTCCGTCAAACGATGTAACTTCGGCATTTATAACCGTCTCACCTTCAGGAAGCGTGAAAGGTTTTCCGGCTTCCAGTTCAGTCTTGTTGCCTCCGTTCTCAGCGGTGAACTTAAACTTTGCCGCATATCCTTCAACAGATTCGCAATCAAGCGTTACGCTCTGCGAGCCTGGTACATAGTAACCGTACTTATCCTGCGCAACATCAAATGAAGGATAGACACCTTTGTCCGTATCCCCGCCCTTGATGTCGAGCGTTGAAAGCGCCGCATTAAACGGAAGGATCTTGCAGTTTTCTTTCGGTGTCTGGTACTCGTTGCCGGATGAATCCGTGAGCTTATATTTGTCTTCGGTCTTTCCGGGAGCAACCGACATGTACTTGCCGTCGAAATAAACTACGTCACGGCTCTGGACGAGCTTAAACGAAATGTCTTCATCTTCTTTTGAAGCATCGTTTTTAATTCTTCTTGCGCAAATGTAGAAACAGTTGGAAACGCCCGGGATCCCTGTCTCTGCAGCGACTTTTCCGGTGTCCTGTTTCTTTCCCCTCAAAGCTGCGTAACCTGCGGAAGAACTGGGGTTCGTGCCGATCAGTTTTCCTGACAGATCGTAAAGCGAAACAGATATCTTTTCGCTGATACCCGCAAAGTTAACGTAGCAGTCGGATGAACCGCAATCCAAAAGATACCATGCGGTCTCCTCATCCTTAAACAAGAGCCCGTCGGTAACAGACAACGCACCTATCCTTGTCTTTTCGGGTATGTTGATCTTGCCGCCCGCAACCGAAATACCTCTTCCGTCCGAGCTTCTGAGCAGTATCGAAACATCGTGATAACCCGGTTCAAAACCCGCGGTATCCCAGGCGAGAACAAAGCCCTTAGAACCGGGCTGGCTCTTATCGTATTTCAGGTAACCTCTGTGAAGTGCGCCGTCAACGAAAAGATCTGTCCTGATCTCATCTCCGGTCGCAGCAAAACTTCCGCTTATCTCTTTAATCCCGACAGTAAATTCGTCATCAGCATCCAGGTCCTTGTCGATCTTAAAGCCAGTGATCACGCTGCCCGGGCCCTGGCGCGTGTCGCCTGTAACGGCATATTTAACGTCAGCCTTTGAGACCACGTTGTTTATTACGGTCATTCTGTTTGATGAAGACAATTCCTGCTTGATGCCTGCAACCTCAGAATCCTTCGGAGCACCGTAAACTATGCTGCACAAATCTTTTGCAAACTGCTCGTCATCAGTGCTCTTTATCAGATAATCAGGAGATGTCATTACCGAAAGAACGTAGTCTCCGGCGGAAACGGTTCCGTATCTGACGCTCATCTGAGCCGAAACCTTTTTATCTGAATCTACACCGATCAGATCGGATGCCCTTGAAACTATGCCCGCTGCATTCTGGCTTCCGGTGCCCGACAATGAGGGTGTTCCGGTACCGAGAAGTATTGCCGTAAAGCAGGCCGTCCCGATGGCTCCAACAGCCGACAGCGCAAACACAGCAAAATATTCGGGCCTTCTCTTAAGCATTTCCCGTCAGTCATCCTTTCCGGTAAGCCTGTCGAGCGTATAACCGTACGGAGGAACGAAGTGCTCCATGAAATACTTTACTTCCTCAAGATCGTATCCGGCGATTATCTTTCCGATGGAATCCTTCGCAGCGGAAAATTCCTTGTTGCCCGAGGACTCCTCTCTTAAGCACTTGATATATGCAGCTATCTTATCTGCAGCTTTAACCAGCTTATGAATCAGCTTGCCTTCTTCAGTATCCTCTGAAGGCGCTAAAAGTTCATAGTACTCTTCCTTAAAACCATAGTCTTTCGGAAGGCCGTCTGTCAGTGCATCGGCAGCTCTTTTCTCGATCTGCTTATATGCATCAGTGATCTGCTTGCTGTCATACTTGATGGGTGTCGGCAGATCACCTGTAAGGATCTCGGTACAGTCGTGATATAAGGCATAAGCCATGACCTTGTAAGGATCCGGAAGGATCGCGCCTTCCTTGCCCTCATTGAACTTGTTATGCAGAAGGCACAGTGAATGCGCGATAACCGCGACATCGAAACTGTGCTCTTTTATGTTCTCGTAACGGCTGTTGCGCATGAGTGCCCATCTGTTGATGTACTGCATGCGGTCAAGCATCGCATAGAAATTGTATTCTTCCATTTTCTTTCCTTCTTAATTCTTGTAGAGTTCGTTGAAGCATGCCGCAGCATAGCTGTCCGTCATGCCGGCGATATAGTCGGATACGAAGATCGCCGGCGGCATCTCGCTTTCAGGCTTATTCTTCTCAGGGTGGGTATCAACGAAATCGGCAAACTTTCTGATCGCGTCAGTCTTTGAATTAGCTGCCCTGTCGATGTTGCAGATCGCTTCATAATATGCGTCGAAAAGTCCTTCAAGCATTACGTTGCAATACTTCTCGTAAGTAACTACTTTATTCGATCTGTAGATCTTTGAAACATTGTTCTTAAGTGCGTTTTCAAGTGCTCTTACCGCTCTGTCCGAAATGGCGATCTCATCCTTGTCCATGCTGTTCTCGACGATGTCTTCAACGAGGTAGTTGATGATCGCGGAGTTGGAATTACCCATCTCGATGCTTTCCTCGGGAAGCTCGAATTCGCTTTCTATAACGCCGGTCCTCAAGGCATCCTCGATATCTCTTCCGACATAAGCGATCTTATCCGAGAAACGCACTACGCAGCCTTCAAGCGTAGCAGGTCCCTTGCGGTCCTTCTTAGGGATAAGGTAAGAAAGATCTTCCTCAGTCTTATCTCTGCAAGGAACCAGTCTCTTCTCACCATAAACTTCACCACAGTGGCAGATTATTCCGTCCCTGACTTCAAATGTGAGATTAAGACCGAAACCGTCGTTGTGTTTTTCCATTATGTCCAAAACTCGAAGACCATTCGCCTCATGCTCGAAATAGAGCTTCGGATCGACCTCTTTAAGCTTCTGGTTAAGTACGCGTTCGCCACTGTGTCCGAAAGGTGTGTGACCTACATCGTGACCCAGCGCTATTGCCCTGATGAGATCGACGTTGAGTCCCAAAGCCTGACCGATCGTAGCGGCGATATAGTCAACATAGAGAACATGCTCAAGACGTGAGCAGATATGGTCATTTGCGGGATTGAAGAATACCTGTGTCTTATGCTTTAAGCGTCTGAATGCCTGTGAATACATGATCCTTCCGAGGTCGCGCTCGTAACAGCTCCTGACATTGCAGTCATCCTCGGGAACTTTCCTTCCTCTTGTCTGAAGCGTCTTCTGTGCATTCGGAGCAAGGATCCTGTCGCGTTCAATTCGCTGAAGCTGGATCTTTTTAATGGTCAGTTCTGAGATTCTTTTCGAGTTTTCAAGTTCCTTGAAGCTGTCCTGAAACAGTTCGAAAAGGCTGATATTCTCATCCATTGGCAATACCTCCGCAAAAGCTCAATATAATATTATACATCATTGCTCTGCGGACCGCTTCTTCAGGGCTTTTTGAGTCCTGCGGAATTCGCCAGCATATTCTTGCGCATACCGTCAAAATCCACGGTCACGAGTGCGTCTCCTCCGACTTCCTCGACCTTGAGGACAACGCCGTCTCCGAATCTCGGATGAACTACCTTCATACCCTCCTTAAGCTGTCCTGCCTTAAGAGCATTAGGATCACCTGCAGACTTCTTCTCTTTCTCCTTCTTCTTGTCGAACTGTGAAGAAAGTGCTGAAGCAATGGACTTGCGCGACGATTCTCTTTCCGGAACAGGCTCTGCCTTCTCCGGCTTTGCCCTGTTGGAACCCATTACATAAAGCAGCTGTGGATCGATCTCCTTGATGAACCTCGAAGGCTTGTTGCAGCTGGTCTGTCCGAAGAGCATTCTCTGCCTCGTGAGGACAATGAACATATCCTTCTTGGCTCTTGTTATCGCGACGTACATGAGCCTTCGCTCTTCCTCTGTATCGTCTTCACTCTGGATGGATCTGTAGCTCGGGAAAACGCCTTCCTCGGTACCGATAAGGAATACCGCTCCGAACTCCAGGCCCTTAGCGCTGTGTATCGTCATGAGCTTTACGAAATCGTCGTTCTCATCGTAAGAATCACCTTCGGTAAAGAGAGACGCATTCTCAAGATAAAGTCCCAGAATGCCTTCTGTCGTATCACTTGTGGCGGTATCGAAAAAGAAATCGTCATCGATCTCCATGGGAACGTCAGAGTCATCTTCGCCGCTTTCTATCTCGATCGAAGTCATGTCGATGGCTTCAGCCCTGTGCGCCTTGTCGTACTCGCTTGCTTCAGACAAAAGCTCTTTTAAGTTCTCGACCCTGTCGATCACTTCGCCCTTCTTCTCACGCTCTGCGATGACCGCATCGATGATTCCCGATTCGTTCTCGACATAATCAACGAACGCAGCGAAATCCTTCTCATTCTTGAGGAGCTCATCGCGCATCTCAGTGATCAGTTCGGTAAACGGAATGAGTTTGTTCGCGGACCTTATCAGATCGGGATAATTACGGCAGTTAACCGCTACCTCGAACATGCTGATCCCTTCGTCCATAGCGATCTGTCTGATCTTCTCGATAGTCTGATCGCCGATACCTCTCTTGGGGACATTTATGATGCGCTCAAATGCGATATTGTCGCCGTTGTCATAGATCAGTTTGAGATAAGATAGAGTGTCCTTGATCTCACGTCTGTCATAGAACCTCATGCCGCCATAGACCCTGAAAGGAATGCCCATGTTGTGAAGCGAAGTTTCTATGTTACGTGACAGCGCGTTCATCCTGTAAAGAACTGCGCAGTCAGAGTATTTGAACTTGCCTTTGTCTACCATCATCTTAATGGTCTTCGCAACAAAACCTGCCTCGCCCTGACCGTCATCCGAAAGCATTACAACGACCTTGTCGCCGTCTTCTCCGCCGGTCCTAAGCGTCTTTGTCTTACGCTTCCTGTTGTGTGCGATGACGCAGTTTGCGGCATTGAGTATATTCGCAGTTGAACGGTAATTCTGTTCGAGCTTGATGACCTTCGCGCCCGGGAAATCCTTCTCAAAACTCAGGATAAGCCTTACGTCAGCACCTCTGAAAGAGTAGATGGACTGGTCGTCGTCACCTACGACGCAGATGTTGCGGTAACCGCCTGCCAGGAGCATGACGGCCTTGTACTGGGGCATGTTGGTATCCTGATACTCATCGACCATGATGTATCTGAACTTCGATCTGTACTGCTCGCAGATATCGGGGTGACCCGAAAGGAGCTTTACCATATTGACGAGGATGTCATCGAAATCCATCGCGTTGTTCGCGATGAGCTTGTCTGTATATCTCTTATAGACTCTTGCAACGACCGCTCCGAAAGGAGATTTGCCCTCGAGCATCTCATACTCTTCGATGCTCTGAAGCTTGTTCTTAGCGCATGAGATGGCCATGAGAACAGACTTGGGCTTGTGCTGGCTGTCAGGAATATCGAGTTCCTTCATGGAATCCCTGACGAGCTTGAGCTGGTCATCAGAATCGATTATCGAGAAATTCTTGTCATATCCCAGGAGATCTGCGTGGCGTCTTAAGATCCTGGAGAAAATGCTGTGGAAAGTGCCGCACCAGATGAACTTCGCCTTGTCGCCTACAAGCGACGTAATTCGCTCGCGCATCTCGTTCGCAGCCTTGTTGGTAAAAGTAATGGCAAGTATGGATGAAGGCGCGGCATTATTGTGCCTCATAAGATATGCGATACGGTAAGTGATGACTCTCGTCTTACCGGAACCTGCGCCTGCGAGAATGAGTACGGGGCCCTCGGTCTGGGTTACCGCTTCACGCTGCTCGTCATTTAATCCTTCGAGCAGGTCACTGCAGTCAGGCGAATTGGAAGGTGCCTGCTCAGTCTGTCCGTATATCTCTTCAAGCTCGTCAAAAAAACTGCGGCTGTTATTGTCAAATTCGTTATCAGTCAAATTAAGATCCACTTTCTTTTTATCGTCACAACATTATAACAATAAAGAAGAAAAAATATGGGGACATAAATCGGACTTACTCCTCGAAAATCACCCTAAGGAGTCCTTCGTTCTCTTCAGCTGCTGCCGCGCACATGCGTCTGAACTTCTGCATATATTTGCCCATCGTAGTCTCCGGGACCGATGCTGAAGAAAAGACAATTACCCATCCTTCGCTCTGCTCAGTCAGGACATCGTAAAGCGCGTCAAGATTTGCCCCGTAGTATTCCGGGACAGGTATAGTCTGGGCTATCTTCTTATGAAGCTCGTCAGTTGAATAAACGTCTTTCAGATCTATAACAAATTCAGTCATTTCTGTCCCTCCCCGTACATCAGGGTGAAAGTCTTGTAATGGTCCTTGGTGAAATATATAAGTCCGTCGTTGGAGAAGACTATTCTTTTTGCGCCCCTGGAAGACTTGCCGAGCGTATCGATGTCGCATTCAGTGTAATGTCTCCCCTTCTTCTCGGGCAGCAGCCCTTCGTAATTGCCGTACCGGTCTCCGCCTATGCATTTCCCTGGCGCGTATTCCTCCAGGGAACCGCCGCTCCAGCCGAGCGATTTGGCTTCCTTCTTGGTTATATAATTCGATGGCAGCTTATTGTAAGTGTGGATATACAAGGCAACGTCTTTGGCGTTGTCATAAGTCCCGTTCTCATCGACAGAAGCCTTTTGGTCAGTCTTCTCTGTCGTTTCTTCAATCTTCCCGGAGGACTTGTCCGTCGCGGAAAAAGAAGTTTCCGTAACGGTTGTTGTCGTACCTGCCGGAATCTTCGGTTTGAAGCATCCGGTCATCAGCGAAAGCGTCATGGCGCATATCACCATGAAGACAGCGATGATCTTTCCGGTATTCTTTCTCAGATTTCCATACATTGGCTTATCCTCTTCCCTCTATTCCTTTAGTGAGATTTTATCACGGCTTTATTCCCGGTCAAACAGCAGGCGGCAAACAGATTACCTTCCCAGACAAAACAAAGTCCCGCCGTTAAAAGCGGGACTTTATGAAATCAGTTTTGTATACAGGATTACTTTCTTACGAGAGCCTCAGTTTCCTGAGCGATAGCGAGCTCTTCGTTTGTAGGGATGATGCAGACTGTAACCTTTGAAGAAGGCTTGGAGATGATCGCTTCCTTGCCTCTCAAACCTGCGTTCTTCTCTTCGTCGAACTCAACGCCCATGAACTCAAGACCTTCGCACATAGCTTTTCTCATGTGGTCTGTGTTCTCACCGATGCCTGCTGTGAAGACGATAACGTCAACACCGCCCATAGCTGCAGCATAAGAACCGATGATCTTTTTGCCCTGGTAAGCGAACATGTCGAGAGCAAGTCTTGCTCTGTCGTTGCCCTCATTAGCAGCTTTCTCGAGATCTCTGAAGTCAGAAGAAACACCGGAGATACCCTGAACACCGGACTGTTTATTGAGGAGATTATCCATCTCGTCAGGTGTATATCTTTCATTCTTCATAAGGAAAGGAACGATGGCAGGATCGATGTCACCGGTTCTCGTACCCATGCAGATACCTGCAAGAGGCGTAAGACCCATTGACGTATCCTGGCACTTGCCGTCCTTAACAGCAGCGAAAGATGAACCGTTTCCAAGGTGGCATGTGATGATGCGGAGATCCTCATACTTCTTGCCGAGGAAATCAGCGACCCTGTGGCTTACATAGCGGTGGGAAGTACCGTGGAATCCGTAACGGCGGATGTCGTACTTCTCGGAGATCTCATAAGGAAGAGCATATGTGTAAGCCTTTGCGGGCATTGTCTGATGGAATGCAGTATCGAAAACTGCAACCTGGGGTGTGCCTGCAGGAAGAACGTCCTCGCATGCCTCGATACCGATGAGGTTTGCGGGATTGTGGAGAGGACCCAGAGGGAAGCACTCTCTGATGACTCTCTTAACGTCATCGTTAACGATAACGGATGCGCTGTAGTACTTACCGCCGTGGAGTACCCTGTGACCGACAGCTGCGATCTCGGATACGTCAGCGATAACGCCGTGCTCCTTATCAACGAGTGCGTCGAGGATCATCTGAACAGCTACCTTGTGATCAGGCATGGGTTCTGTTGAAATGAACTCATCCTTGCCCGCGGGCTTATATGTGAGCTTGCCGTCGATACCGATTCTCTCAGCGTTACCCTTTGCGAGGACTGCGCCTGTATCGATGTCGAAAAGCTGGAACTTTGCGGAAGAACTACCGCAGTTGATGACTAAGATCTTCATTAGACTTTTCTCCTGTCTTTAATGTTGCTTTATGGTCAGCTCTTAAGCCTGTGCAGCCTGAGCCTGAACTGCTGTGATAGCGACTGTTCCTACGATGTCATCTGCATTGCAGCCTCTGGAAAGATCGTTAACGGGAAGTGCGAGGCCCTGGAGTACAGGTCCGTAAGCGGGTGCCTTTGCAAGTCTCTGAACGAGCTTGTATCCGATGTTTCCTGCTTCGAGTGAAGGGAAAACGAGTGTGTTTGCGTGGCCTGCAACCGGTGATCCGGGTGCCTTGAGCTGGCCGACTTCCTCAACAAGAGCTGCGTCAAGCTGGAGCTCGCCGTCAACTACGAGGTCAGGATACTTCTCTTTTGCGATCTTAACTGCTTCAGCAACCTTTGTAACGTCATCGTGCTTAGCAGAACCGTAAGAAGAATATGAGAGCATTGCAACCTTAGCGGGAGCGCCGATGAACTGCTCGAAAGACTCAGCAGAGAGCTTTGCGATCTCAGCGAGCTTATTGGAATCAACGTCTGTGTTAACTGCGCAGTCAGCGAAGATGAAAAGACCGTGCTCACCGAGGTCGCAGTTAGGAACGTCCATAAGGAAGAAGCCTGAAACGGAAGAAATGCCCGGCTTCATCTTGAGGAGCTGAAGAGCAGGACGGATGGTGTTGCCTGTTGAGTGGCATGCACCGGAAACTGCGCCGTCAGCATCACCGCACTTGCACATGAGGCAAGCGTAGTACATATAGTCAGACTCCATCTGAGCCTGTGCCTTCTCGGGAGTGATGCCCTTCTTCTGTGCGTCAGCTATTGCAGCTGCTGTCTCTTCCTCGGAAAGGCCCTTCTTCTCAGCCTTCTTCTTTGCAGCAGCTACCATTGTATCTACGCCGCGGAGTTCGATGAACTTATCGATGTACTTCTGCTTGTTGGGATCATTGAAAGGATCTACAATGGTAGCTCCTGTGATGTCAAAGCCTTCGGAATTCTTTGCGATCTCTTCGGGTGTGCCGATAATGATAAGATTTGCCATGTCTGCCTTGAGGATCTTCTCGGCAGCCTCAAAAGTTCTCTTGTCCATTGACTCGGGAAGAACGATAGTCTTCTTGTCAGCTTTTGCTCTGGCAATGATGTCATCGATAAATGCCATATCTATTATCTCCTTTTGGGTATTATTTTTATAACGCGTAAAAGTATACTCGTTATAAGGGGGTTTTTCAATTCGTCAGACTGCCTTACGGACGCCTAAATTATCAGAGGCGAAAAACGTAAATCTGCCGTCAGCTTCCCTGAATACCATATAGATCGCCGGGCTTGATGATTTTGTAGCCACACGGGTTCCGATACAGTTGCAGGCAGCCCTGTAAAGATCGCGGTCTTCCATGTCATAAGCAAGTTCGAGAACAAAGCTGTACTGCTTGTAAGCCTCTGCTCCGCCGTAATTGCCGGTCGCGATGTAATATTTGCTGAGTATCCTTCTCTCATTGACGATCAGGTTCTTGAGTTCAATATAGCTTTCATTGTCAAGTTCTTTCATTCTGGCAAGGTTCGCCATGACAACGATAGATTCGCCGACATCGACAGTAACCGCGCGTGAACCGGAATAAATGTAATTGATGCCGTTTTCAGTCTTTTCGTAAGCGTATGCATAAAAAGGAACGCCGTCTCCGTCCTTGCCTTCCTTGACCAGCTTGATGGCACGGTCATAAGCGCCCTGGGCGATAAGGCCGTTCTTTTCGAGATCGTAGATCAGGGGGAGCCTTACGTTCGAGAGTTTGACTCCGACTACCTTCTTGAGGTTTGCATCATCATCTCCGTCGCCGGTTTCCTGGGCACCTTCGTTATTGATGCCATATGCCTCGTCAAGGCTCGCGTTGCCCGGGTCAGTAGTCTCGGGTGTATCGCGGTAGTAATCGGGCGAATCGACATAACGGGCGACGCCGAGCTGCTCGGGTCTTAATGCTCCGGTCTCGTCAAAGATCGCAGAGATGAGCATCTTTATCTCCTCATAATCCCTGGTCGTGCCGTAAGCGCAGTAATAGCGCAGATATGCTTCGAGCCATGCGATGTTATCCTCAGTCGTCTTGATGCCCTGCTGCTCGGCAGTAACCTTGCTTCCCGTAAGGCTAAGGTACATTCCTGAATCGGAATGGAACTTGGCTACGACCCTGTTTTTCAGGTTGCGTGCTGCTACTGCATCACCGGCTTCGACATAGCAGTCCAAAAGCCAAGCCTGGTCTGAAAGGTCATAAACCTGAGATCCTTCCGCAGGCTGTGTTACAAGCCTTCCGGCGATCTTGTAGTATGTGGGGATCAAGATGTCTTCGCCGTCGTGGTTAAGCATGAGCTTTTTCGTACGGCCCCAGAGATAATTGCTGATAATGTTGTTGTCGGCAGCGATCTGCTCCCACTCATATCCGGGGTTATCATGCGCCGTAAGAACGATCTGCGCTGCGTTTCCAAAAGTCCTGACATAAAGAAGATAAGCGATGACTCCGGCTATTGCGGCAATAAGGAGCAGTGCGGCAATGATTATCTGCTTTGTCGTAAAACGGGCCAGGAACGGGACTCTTGTACCGCTTCCCTTTTCGATAAACCTCAGAGTACGACGCTTCATTGCAACCTGCCTGCCTTATGAAATATAATTATCAGATGAATTATAACAGAAGTGAGGCGTAATCAACGATGCGGGTAATCGGAATTGTTGCGGAATTTAATCCGTTCCATCAGGGGCACGAAAACCTGATAGCCCGTGCCAGGGAGATCGTTAACGACCCCAGGGCGATCGTAATGCCCGTTATCTCTGAATCGTTCGTCCAGCGCGGTCTTCCCGCCATTCTTCCCTCAGACGTCAGGACAAAGCAGGCTCTGCGTTGCGGCGCCGACGTCGTGCTTGGCCTCCCTTTCACTTATTCATGCGCTCCGTCCGCGCGTTTCGCATTGGGCGGGATCGCAACACTTCTGGGAACCGGAGTCATTACTGACATCGCATTCGGATATGATGCAGGAACTCCTGAACTACTTAAAGCGATCGCGGATCAGACTGACGAGAACTCTCCAGAATTCAAGGAGACGCTCAAAAATGCCCTTGCGGAAGGCAAATCCTACCCTGCTGCACGAGCTCAAGCCATAAAGGCTTCGATCAAAGAGACCGGAGATGAGATCGACAACATCTTGAAGAGCCCTAACTCCATACTCGCACTCGAGTATCTCGCCGCATTAAAGAAGATCGACAGACTTCACAGGGTAAATGTGATCATGATCCCCAGGGACCAGTCACTTTCAAGCGCCACTTCCATCAGGGAAAAGATAAACGGCTGCGCTCCGTCTTACAGTCAGGCGGCACTTTTCAACGTTCTTAAAGGCGCAATGCCCGATAAGGCTATTGCGGCCATGCTCGGCTGCTATTCCGCAGGTGAATTCGCTTTTCCCGATAACGCTGCATATATACGCCGCGCACTGCTCCATATAGCAGGTTCTCAGGGTTCGATCGGTGATTCGGCATACATGGGTGATGATCTGGACGGCTATCTGAAAAACCTTGTTTCAGATTTAAGGCCCGGCGATCTTCCGAAAGACGATTACGGACTAAATGCATTCGCCAAGAAGGCAGATACAAAGCGTTTCACCATGACGCGCATCTACAGGGCTGTCGCTTCGTTTGAGGCAGGCCAGGAAAAAGAACTCGTTACGCTTAATCATCCGCCATACATCAGGGTGCTCGGGTTTAACCGCGAAGGCCGTTACTGCCTGAAGATAATCGGAAAGTGCACCAAGCTCCCGGTCATCAACAATCCTTCCGATGCACTCGAGCTTTGTTCGGAGAACAGCGAGCTCAAGAAAGTCTTCGAACTCGAGATGCGTGCATCAGCGATCGCAAACGAGCTTTACGGCAGAGACATATCTTACGCCTGGAGCGCAAAACCCGTTATGTTATGAAATAAAAAATCCCGCAGCGTTAACTGCGGGATCTGTTTTTCTGATAAAAGTTACAGATTACTTTTCTGCGTTTGCAGCCTTAGCAAGTCTGGACTTCATTCTTGAAGCAGCGTTCTTGCTCATGTGGCCCTTAGCTGCAGCCTGATCGACTGCCTTCTGTGTAGCCTTGAGTGTAGCCTCGACGTTCTCGCCTGCAGCAACATTTGCCTTAGCCTTCTTGATCGTCGTACGGATAGCTGTCTTCTTGCTCTTGTTAGCAACAGCCTTCTTCTCGGAAACTGTTACACGCTTGATAGCTGATTTAACGTTAGGCATTATATTACTCTCCTTCTAAATGGGTATCCTAATTTAACCAAAGGATTGTATCACGATTGGAAATTGTTATCAATACCCTTTGTTGCCTCATATAAGCCAATGCTGGCGGCAATCGTGATATTGAGACTGTCAATCGAATTTGAGTGTTCTATCCTGATGGGACGTCCTATCTTCGAAAACTCAGAAGGAAGCCCCGTTGCCTCATTTCCCATTATCAGAGAAAACGGCTTTTCTATGGTCGTTTCATGCAGTTTCGTACTGCCGTCCAGCATGAAAGGATACAGTTTGTTTTCAGGGAACTTCGCAGCATACTCATCGAAAGAAGAGAACACCTCAGCCCTGACACTTGCCGCAGCCCCCATTGAAGCCCTGATGACTTTCGGGTCAGAATGATCGACTGCCGGCGGGATGATCGCCAGGTCCCTGACACCGAATCCCAAACAGCTCCTCATTATCGTGCCCATGTTGCCGGCGTTTGAGGGATTGACGAGCACCATGTGGTTGCCGTTTTGAATATGCTCTTCCTTCTTTTCGATAACGCAGATAACGAAGCAGTTCTCTTTTTTCGAAAGGATGTTGAACGGTTTCTCCTCAACGGAAACCGGGATTTCGTTTCCGCAAAGCTCCTTTATCCTCGAAATGGTTTCGTCTGATCTGAACTGCGGATGAAGGATGACCGCGCCGACCTTTTCCCTCGCATGAAGGAGATATTCCATGACGACTGTCGCTCCAAGTCCGTAAGTCTGATCGGAATCCTTTTTGTAACTGGCTACCCTTATCAAAACTAATTCCCCCGAAAATCTATGATTATGCTATTATAACCTTAATTCTTAAACAAAGGATGGTTTTAAATATGGGTGAAAAGAAAGGAATGAGCGAACCTTATACCGGTCAGCTCACATCAAACGCAAAACTGTTTTCGATCCTGTCATACTTCGGAGCACTCTGGCTTCTCGGTCTTCTCATCAATCCCGATAAGACATGCCCCTTCGTAAGACATCACGTAAACAACGGAATCCTCCTTCTCATTGGTTTCGGTGCATATTCCATGCTTGGAATTTTCATCGGAAAGATTCCTTTTGTCGGCTGGCTCTTAAACCTCGGCGTATACGGCGTTCTTGTTTTCGTCATGATCAAGGGTATCGTATCTGCTGCTAAGACACAGCTCTTCAACATTCCGCTCGTTAACGGAGTCAAGATCGTTAAGTAAACAGTAACTTCTTTCGATCTCAATACCCGCATCTGAAAAGGTGCGGGTATTTATTTGCAGTAACGCATGAAAACATATATAATTACCGCCGTGAGTATCGAGGTGTAGCGCAGTTGGTAGCGTACGTGCTTTGGGAGCATGGGGTCGCAGGTTCGAACCCTGTCACCTCGACCACAAAAGAAAACGGCCGCATTCACGGCCGTTTTTTCATGCTTATTTCTGCTTTTTAGAAGCGTACCTTCGCCTTGAACAATCCTTCTTCAGAAACAAGTTCAAGCTTATATCCCAGGATGTTCAGATTGTTGTCAGCGATGGAAAGACCCAATCCCGTTCCTTTGTCGTTCCTTGAATCAGAACCTTTGACGAAAGGCTTCTTGAGTGACTCAACATCAGCATATTTTTCATTCGTCTTATTGCTTATCGTAAGTCCGCTGCTGTCGATCTCTATGTCAACCGCACTGCCCTCTTCGCCATATCGGTCACAATTGGACAGAAGGTTATCGACGGCCTGTTTGAAAAGTTTTCTGTCGGTCTGTATTTTAACCTGACCGCCGCTGATGTTTGTCTTAAGATCCGGGAATGCTTCAAGGCTTTCGGTCACAAGTGCCATCACATTCACTTCTTCAGCTTTGATATCGATCTTGCCGGATTCGCTCCTCGAAAGCGCAAGGATGTCTTCGACCATGTGATCCATGGACTCGATCTTTTCGCTTATCTTGCGCGAATATTCTGTTGTTTTTTCAGCATCTCCTGCAAAGGATTCCATGCTCTCCGCATATGCCGCGATCGCTGCCATCGGAGTTTTTAAGTCGTGCGCCATCGCCTCCGTGGTCTTGGTCCTGTACTCGAAGATCTTCCATATCGTCTTGTCTTTCTGATACTTGATGAACGAGACGATCAAGGTCACTATTACAGCAAGAATAAGGGACAAGATCAGGATGCATGTGCTTGTTACCGGCGCAAGCTCAAACACTGTCCTGCTGTAATGATTTTCGCTGTATCCGACATACCAGGGCTTGCTGTAAACTTGTTTGGCCGGATCATCATAATCAAAATCAAAACCATGAAGATCCCAGGGATCGCCGTCTTTAGCAGGTATGATGAACGAATCGACGTCTTTTGTCGTTTTTTCAGGTGCGATCCTGTAGGAAATGATCGGAATGAACACGGCATAACCGCTTTCCACATGTTCATATCCCTTCGTGTCTTTAGGCGTGCAGTCCACATCGTATTCTTTTCCGGAATCTGTAATATGCACTACTCCGGGAATAAAGGAGTGTGTCTCCCAATTAACATACGCATCCTCAAGATAGTAGTATCTCTCTTTGTATTTCATCGTGTTATATGCAAACTTGTATACGAATTCATACTGGTTTTTACTCATCCACTGATTGTATTCGTTTATATCAAATTTGCCGTCCATATATTCATTGACGGGATCAAGATAAGACATGTCTTCTATGAAGCAAAACGGTCTTTTGCCATCACCCAACCGGCAGTAAGCCGTATCACCGACTTTAATGGTTTCAGAACCGATATGGACTTCAGCATAGTTGCTGTCAACCATCTGATAAATAGCCATTCTCAGTTTCAGCTCATCGAGACACTTCTCATAATCCTCACCGCTTTGTTTTGCATCATATAAGCGTTTGGCATACTCTCCGACTCCTTTGCGGTAGGACTCATTGACAGACTCCGAATGAATATATCCGCCCATCCACTCTACCGTTATTCCGCCGGCTATCATGAATATCACAAAAAAGACCACAAACCTGGCCGCGAATATATTGCTGAACTTGGGCTTTGTAATTGCATTCTTAACCTTAGCCATATAAACCTCCAAATCAAAGATCAGACGATCTTGTAGCCGCCTCCGATCACCGTCTTGATCGCGTCTCCGTTCTTTCCGAGACTCTTCCTGAGCTTCTTGATGTGATTGTCGACGACTCTGTCAGTGCCGTCAAAACCAATGCCCCAAACAAGGTCAAGGAGCTTGTCCCTTCCAAGTACCATACCCTTGTTCTCCATGAGAACTTTGAGAAGGAAATACTCTTTCGGAGCAAGCGTGATCTTTTGTCCATCTGCTTCGACTTCCATACGCAGCGGATAAAGTTTTATTCCGCCGCACTCCAGAACGAGCTCTTTCTGAAGATCAGTCTCAGTCCTGTTAAGGAGCGCCAGGCATTTCGCATAGAGCACCTTGAGCGAAAAGGGTTTGATCATGTACTCGTCAGCACCGATCTCGTAACCTTTCAAGATGTTGCTCTCATTTGCCAGCGCAGTCAGAAAGACGATGGGGCATTTGCTTTTCGAGCGAAGGGCCTTGCACACGTCAAAACCGCTCGCACCCGGAAGCATGATGTCCAGGACCGCGATGTCGTAATCGTTCGAGTTTATAAGGTTAAGTGCAGTATTGCCGTCTTCGGCGGTATCAACGTCAAAGGAACCCTTGCTCTCGAAAAACTCGGCAACAAGCAAAAGAAGCTCTTTAGCATCTTCAACTATCAGGATCCTTGCCATTTCCTTCGCCTCCCCAACGCAATACTACCAACCATTATAGACCAATTACCCGAACATCTTCTCGTAGTCCGCGATCTTGCTCTCTTCAACGCCGCTGATCAGGATTATGCACATGAGATCGTCATCCAACTTTCTTGCGTACCAGTTCATGTGCTGTTTTCCGTGCCAGTCCTGAAGCGCAGATACTCTCACATATTCCTTGCCTCCGAGCGTCACCTTTACGCTCTTCTGTACGACCATGGACCATCCGTCATCATCTGCCGCACCCATTCGCATGCAGATGTCTACATAGTCATCGAGATACTCTTCTGCCGTGTAGTCCGGGTCATCCGGCGCACCCAGTTGTGTGTTAAGGAAAGTGAATGATATGCAGACTCCGGTACCGTCGTAGAACAGATACTCGTACTTCTTTGCAGCTTCAAGAACTCTGTCTTTGTCCTCTGTGCAGGACTCCATGAAGTCCTTCTGAACAGCAACGAGTTCCTTCTCTCCCAGAAATTCGAATTCACCGGAAAGCTTGATCTTGAGTTCAGCATATTCATTAGCAAAAACACCATCCTTGAAGGTACTCTTGATGTAGTTTGTGTCTTTCATGGGATCCTCACCTGCAGACTCACTAACGACACCGGTACGTTCAAGTTTAATGAAATAGATATGGCCGAATTTTTCCGATTCAATGATCCTGTTATTTGTTTTGCAGGTGAATGAAGATCCGCTGTGCGAATAACCGTCCTTTTCCTTGATAAGGCCGCAGCAATAGTCGTCTTCAGATTTAAGCAGGATCTCCATTGAATTCTTGTTTAGGAGCTTTCCGGCGAAAAGCGCTCTGTCAAATGCGACCATGTCCGTAAGGCAGGAATGAATGCCGCTGTCGCCTCTGATACTGTTAGGACATGCAGGATATCCGTCCTTAGAAAAATCGTATTGCACCAGATAATCAAAGTTTACGGGAACATACGTCAGATCGCCGGTTGCCATGGACGTGGTCTTCTTCATACCGCATTTGTCAAAGATGTTTTTCTTAACATAATCGCAGTACTTCTGGCCTGAAGCCTTTTCGATTATGAAGGCAAGTACGTGATAATTGGTATTGCTGTATTCATACCGGGTTCCGGGTTCAAAACCAAGCGGAGCCCGGTACATCGCCTGCAGGAATTCCTCATCTGAGATCCTGTCAAAATAGACGTCGCTCAGTTTCTTGTTTGCCGCGTCTTCACCTGAAATGTTCCAGAACGGATCAGGATTGTTGTTGTAATCCGGGATACCGGATCTCATGTGGAGCAGATCATAGACAGTGATCTTCTTGCCTGTCTCATATTCAGGAAAATACTTATCGAGCGTGTCAGAGAGCTGTATCTTACCTTTCTCCATAAGCTGAAGCACGGCCACTGCAGTGAATGTCTTGCTGGTGGATCCCAGGTCGAAAACAGTATCCTGCGAAACCATGGACTTACCGTCTTTTTCTTTAGCGTTTTCACTGTACAGATAAACGATATCCTTATCAGTCGCAACGGCCATAGCACCATCACAGGTCTTCTTTCCGTAAGTCTTCAGGAGTTCTGAATACTGCTCTTCAGGGCAGGCCCAAGACCTCTCGGTCTCTGTAAGTTTGATCTTTGAAAGAGAATACTTTGATTCACCGCTGCATGATGCAAATGACAGCATCATAGACGTTACCATCAATGCGGAAAGAGTTTTCTTAAGTGATGACTTCATGACTAACCCCCATAATGTTCATCTTAAAAACGATTATGGGGGTGTCATGTGTTTTTCGTATATCCTTAGCGTTACAAACTGTCAGTCAAACCACTGTTTCTCAAAATCTTCAACAGAAACCGGTTTGGAGAAGTAGTAACCCTGGTAAAGTTTGCATCCCATGTCATACAGTTTTTCGAACTGCTTGGCTGTCTCAACACCTTCGGTAAGTGTATCTATTCCGAGATCTTCGGACATGTTGATAATGTTCTTGATGATAAGGCTGGCTTTCATGTTGCGCTCTGAATCCTTAAGGAACTGCATATCTATCTTGATAAGGTCGAGGTTAATATCCTTAAGCAGATTGAGCGAAGAATAGCCGCTTCCGAAGTCATCCATCTCAACGATAAATCCGTATTCGCGAAGAGCGTTTATCGTCTTGAGCATATCTGCGGAATCATTGGTCATTGCCGTCTCAGTAATCTCTACTCTGAGTTTTTCAGGCTTGATACCGAATTCCTCAACAAGTGACTTTAACTCCGCTACGACATCGAGTCGGTAGAAATCCTTCGGCGAAACATTGATCGAAATGAAGCTTTCAATGCCTCTCTTCTTCCATTCGGCGAGCAGCTCACAGGCACATCTCCACATATATTTGTCGACGATAGAGATCAAGCCGTTTCTTTCGAAAACTGGAATGAACTGACCGGGATTCATGAATCCTTCTACCGGATGTATCCATCTGACAAGCGCTTCGGCTCCCGCAAGCATGCCGCGCGAATCAACGATCGGCTGCAGGAATGGTCTTATCTGCTTTGTTTCGATGGCTTCCTTAAGCTGATTGGAAATAAGCTGATCGTGGATAGCCTCATCCCTGAGCTGGTCATCGTAATAAGCAATGCGCTTGGAATAGTTGTCCGTGATCTTTGAAGTCGCAAGACGTGCGCTGTCAAAGAAGAGCGGTACGTCTATCTCATCTCCCGGATTGATATCGTAGATACCGAAATTGATAACAACATGATGGTCGAGTGCGCCGTCGGAAACGATGAAATCTTCGAGCATCTTTTCAAGCTTCTCCTCATCAAAACGGTCCTTATCGATAAGGATGCCGAATGAATCATAATTGATCCTTCCGAATATTGTCTTTTCGCTTGAACTTGCCTTCAGCGTTTCCGCGATCTTCTTAACGGTAAAAGTACCGAACGTGCTGCCGAAAACATCGTTGATCATCTTGAAGTTGGCAATTTCAAACAACCCGATCATATAGTGAGACTTCGTATCGTTATTCAGTCTCTGTTCGACCTTTTCATAGAGGTATTCCTTTGTATAAAGACCGGTAACCGAATCATGCGTTGATTTATAGATCTCACGCTGCATTTCATGGTAATCAGCGGTATTGTCGCGTACGCTCAGATAAGAACCCGTGATCCTTCCGAGTTCATCCGTTGCCGAACGCATCGTAAGATCCATGTACTGCGCATCATCACCTGCACCGATAATGACTTTTTTAGACCATTCGCTGACGTTGAAGTCTATGTCATCAAAGAGGAATCTGAGGTTCGCTTTAACGTTCTCATAGTGACCTTCTTTGACACCGATGCGTTTTCTGCCGGGCTCATTCGTCCAGATGCATCTTCCGCTCTTATCGAAGAAGAACAATGCATCAGGCATGTCTGAAGCCATGCTCGCAAGGAGTCCGTCCAAGACTCTCATGGATCTGTAGTGAAGCGCGAAGAAAAATACGAGAAGACCGAATATTCCGAATCCGATCATAGACATGTCAATAGGGTGTCCGGAGAAGATATAGTAGGATTCGACAGCACCTGTTGCAATCATCGACAAAAGGACAACCATATACTTCTCTACATAGATCTTTGAAGCATTTACAGTCACGACTGCAAAGATAATAAGACTGACGATAAAGATGCCGTAACAAACTACTCTGTGATAAGTCTGTCCAATATACGGAACTAATTTGTAGTAAGCACGTCCTTCAACAGAAGAAAGCTGCATCGAGAAAGACAACCCGAGGAACGGATTAAGGACATAGTGGATGATATCACCTGTAAGAAGGCCATATACCAGAACTCTCGCAGGCATCTTAGGTTTCCCGATCTCACAATAGGCAAGTGTAAAAGCAAGAATGCTCAATACCGCTAAGTCCATGCCGAGAAAATATACATAGTATCCGACATAAGACAAGATGCTGTTAGTTGAGATGATGATGATAAGATTGCCGAGGATCGGTACGAGAAGTCCGAACATCAGGCCTCCCACATATTTACCGATGCGCCTTTTAGAGCGCATGGATAATACAGCGCAAACTGCAAGTAAGAGTATCAGTATCGAAAAAACTACTGACGCAATCGTCCTCATAATACACCCTTCCATTGTGATTATAAGGTCATTGTATCAGATGCCCTCAGATATTACATTTACACGGGCGTTACATTATATTAATAAATAAAGACAAACGCTTTTACGGTTTCTTGTTTTTATCGCCGCAGAATATAAACGTCAGCTGCGCGATCCTCTTGTAAGTGACAGGTTTGTAGTGGCAACCGTCGCGTGTCTGGAAGCCTTCCTTCTTCAGCGTAGCATTTGTATTAAGATACTTGATCCCGCTCGGAAGATTCTTCTTTACGTATGAATTGAACTTATCGATATCAGCATTCCAACTGCCGTATTTACTTCCGTCAGTAGGATTGACCGACATAAAGATGACGTTGTTGTTCTGAATGAATTCCTTGGGTAAAGATTTATAGACCGCAACGTAATCCTTATAACGGTCACGGTCGTTTACGCCGAAATTAAAGATGACGTTCTTTCCCCTGACCTTGGTAACTTCAGGTAATATGCTCTTGAAATATGAAACACCGGCACCGACTTTTGCGATGCTCGAAACACCGCTTACAGCCTCATCAAGACCAACTGTTCTTGAGTCACCGACAAACAGATAACCTGAATACTTAGGCTTAGGTGTAGGCGTTGCAGTTGCCTTCTTTTTCTTAGCCGGAGCCTTAGTGGTCTTCTTAGTTGTCTTGGTCGTCTTTTTTACGGCCTTGGTGGGAGCTTTCGTAGCAGTCTTTGTCGTCTTCTTGGTCTCGGCTTTTACCTCGGCCTTTGTCGTAGTCTCTTCAGAAGTTTCTTCAGTAGTCTCTTCAGTTGTCTCTTCTGTGGTTTCCTCAACCGTCGTCTCAGACGGGGCCGCGGTCTCAGTTTCGATAGTAGTTTCTGAAGGCATGGATTCACTGTCCGTCACGGATTCACTCTTCGTGACCGATGTTACAACGAACTTATAAAGCTCTTCTTCCCTCTTCTGGCATCCGGCCGCGATCAATACAACTGCTAGCGGCAGAAGCAGCATCAGGAGGATAAGTTTATTGCTTTTTTTCTTCGTTTCCTTCATTTCGCAATAGTACTCCGTATTATATTATACTCTCAAAGCCCGAAAAATGCGCGTTTGCGCTCTGCTGCCTCAAAACTGCCCCTTATATAACGCAGTGCATCCTTGACTGTAGGGCATCTTTCAACCCTGTGCTTTGAAGATGGTCCGTCCTGTTCAAAGCATCTCTTGCTCATTCCGCCGGCACCGAAAGACAATATATCCCTGGCATCGCTCATCATTGCAACATTATAAAGACATCCCGTATCGCCTTTAGCGAAGCCGGTATTCTCAAGTCCGTGACCCGTATCCTTCTGCCTGTAGAGATAATACGGATGGTATCCCGCCTCGTACAAAAGCCTGTAGCCTTCGCTAACAGCCGCATCAATGTCTCCGCGCGTTTCTTCCTTATCCAGCACCGTTGCTTTTGACAGAGCCGCTCTGCGCTTCTTATAGAGCGTATGTACGGTAATGTTTCCCGGATCGAGTTTTATCAGCTTGGAAACAGACTCAACAAAATCGTCTCCGGTCTCATGAGGAAGTCCTGCGATAAGATCCATGTTGATAACCTCGAACCCTCTGTCTCTCGCCTGTTCATAAACCCTTACTATGTCTTCAGAAGTATGAAGACGGCCAAGCTTTGCAAGCGTCTCGTTTCTCATTGTCTGAGGATTAATGCATATCCTGCCTATGCCATGAGAACGCATGGCATCAAGCTTGTATTCGGTAATGGTATCAGGTCTTCCCGCTTCGATCGTAACCTCGCACATAGGATCGATCCTGATATTCTCATAGATACAGTCCAGGAGTTTTCCGAACTGTTCATCGCTGAAAACCGTGGGCGTGCCTCCGCCCATATAAAGAGTTGAGATCCTGCGGTTGATATGAGGAGCTATCGCCCTGATCTCATTTTCAAGAGCAGCTTCATAATCGCCGAGTCTTCCCATGTGATGCGAGATGTCCTCAGAAATGAAAGAACAATATGAACACCTGGACGGACAGAACGGTACTCCGACATAAATGTTGAGGTCATCGTGCGGAACAAGTTCAAGCAGTCTCATTTCTTCGCGCGAAGTCTCAAAACCGAGCTTGGCTTTGTCTTCCCTGACAAGATATTTTCCCGCGAGTTCTTCCGCTGATTCTTCCTCCGATGCAACAAGCGTCGGCCTTATTCCTGAAAGACATCCCCAAGGAAGATCCATTTGGGTAATATCGGAAATCGCGAGATAAAGTGATCTTCTCACTTCTCTTCCGACTTCAAGAGGTTCACCTTCAAACTTATAGCGCTTGCCGGTTTCCATAACTTCGGTAACGGAGCTTGCATCCTTTTCGAGTGTGTTAATCAGTGTTACGTCAGGAGCGTCTATCGCAGTTACGAAACCGTTCTCACGGTCCTCCGAGATCTCGCCGAAGAACAATCTTAAGATATCTGCTATGCCGTAAAAGCAATCATGACCTTTGAGTATTACCTTAAGCATTTCCATGGCTCCCCGAAGAAACGTATTTTATATAAAAGTCCACGTATACATTTTCAGGAACGTTGTATGTATCAGTTCCTTCTTTTTCTCCGTTTGACTGCAGGAATTTGTTGTTTGCGTCGTTGGCCTTCTCCGTAATATTGATCCCGAAACGCTTCTGGATGTCTTCAACTTCTTTGTCGATCTTTTTCCAGTAATCGTTTGCAGCCTGAGTATCACGGGCAACAGGTCTTATCTCATCATCCTTCACCTTGTAGTCGTACTTAAATCCTTTGGTCTTTTTCAGGTTTTCTATCTGGCCTA
>Ga0310786_10000471_pt1 | contig 65390 bp, 96 predicted proteins | sample AusTroGonzalo_MG_FD_203881 | JGI IMG/M metagenome (GOLD analysis project Ga0310786, IMG submission 203881) | Bovine rumen microbial communities from tropical cattle in Woodstock, Queensland, Australia - Gonzalo_03 (v2) (version 2) | ecosystem: Host-associated > Mammals > Digestive system >...
GGCATTCGGAGCAGTAAATCCCTTCATTCGCACACATGGTCAGCACTTCCCAATGCCCTTCTTTTTCATGCCTTGGAACAACGTGCATCATGGTGTCAATGGACAGAACACAATATCCTTCTGCCAATCCGTATTCGTCTATGCCGTGATAGATATACCGCACAACCGCATCAAGTTCTTCGCCCGTATATTGTTTCCCGTCCCATTCCTTCAAGCGGAGAATGTCACCTGTGTGATAGTCACGGTCATTCTTACGGATTTCAAATCGCTTATCACCAAATCGGACAGCATCATAGTATTCTGGCAGTATTTTTAGTTCATGCACTTTCATTCCCACTTCACCGCCTGTCCGCAATTCCCGCAGAAATTCGGATAATCCATTTCGTTTAGCATCATCAAGCAGTTTTGACATCTGCCGTTTCTTCCACTTCCGTTTATCATTACTGTCTTAATCATTATTGGTTCCTGCTCTTTCAGCAGTTTAAGGGCATCAATCATCGCAATTTGGCAATTACCCCAACACGGAATTTTATAGAATTTATTCTTCCGTATGTGTTCTATGCACTCATTCAACTCTTTTATAACTTTCTCAATATCTGCCATATCGTCACCCCTTTAATTGCCGCCTTTTAGTCAGTTACAAATCATCCCATGGATCAAAATCTTCCCATGGATCAGCATCCGGTACATCTTTTACAGGTGTAATACCGTTCATTCTTTTTTTGATTTCGTCGCATCTTTTTTCCGTCAATTCTGATAATGAACCGCAATAATACCCGGTTACTTCTTCTGTGCATCCAACTTCGTCCGGTTTATATCTGTCATCGTCCATTGTGAAGAAAACTAACCCAAACCGTTCTATTCTCTTTCCGTAGCACTCTTTTTTGCATCCATGTCCGTCTTTTTTGCTTTTTATGTGTTTGTAAAAACGGTTTTGATATTCCTTCGCCACATCTGTGTAGGATTGATAAGTAGTACAATCACCATCTTGGTCAAGTTCAATTTCTTCTAATGTGCAAACTAAATTGTTTGAACAGTATGCACACCATTCATTCTCACATTTCACTTTCATGCTCTCACCTCACTAAAGTGGTCATTGTTGCCTTTAAAGTTGTTAGTCACATTTATTCTGTGGTCTATAAATGGCAATCATGCTCGGAAATGGAGCATTCCATTTACTTTCACCAAAGTTCAACCGTCCTCTGATAAATATCAGTTCTGCCTTGTAATAAACCCACTCATGAAACCATTTTGTATCCGTCCTCGCATGGACAAGCATTACCGCTATGCCCCCCCCCTATGGAATGCTCGTAGCACTTCTTACACCATGCTCCGATGTTTCTTCCGTAAGGTGGATTGCAGAATACTGTTTCCCCTGTCCAATCCTGCTTCAGACCGTCCTGCTCTTTTGTATAATGCTTCTTACACTTTGCGTTTTCATCTGTCGAGCATGGATCAAGTGTAAAATGGAATTGAAGATCCAACTCGTCAAACAATGCCTGTGGAGTTTCCCACTCCTCGGATCTTGATGAATAAAGTGCATCTCTTTTTATCATTCCGTCACCCCGTTAATTGTGGTCAATAAGTTCATCCATTCATTTCACCGACCCTCCTGTTTCAACGCACATTCAATGCATTTTTTTGCGTTGGTTTGCATTGGATTAAACGTTTATCGTAACTGCCGTTATTAAAAATGCAAGCAACATTCCAATCAGCAGTCCGTCACAAAAACCGTTCCAAAAATCAGATTTCATTTTCTCACCGACCTTCCCACAAAACTGGTCTGCCACATTCATGACAGAACTTGTTAGATTCGTTTGGGTCATACGGGTCATTGTCCTCAAATCCAACATAAGAACCACATTTACCGCACAACCATATCCGACCAGTCTGTTCGTCAAGTACAGGTTTCACGGGCAATGCTCGTTCATAGAATGAGCAGATTTCACACATCCCACTATCTCCACCCGGCACAACCGCTTCCTGCTCTTTCAGCAGAACAAGTATTTTTTTTGCCAATGATAATTCCACCTTGAAATGACCATTCACACAGAACTCAAGGTCTTTGATTACCTTCTCCCTGTCAGTCATCTTCCACAATCCTCCGGATCTGCTTCATATAGCACAGCACTTTCATCAACTGCATGAACTCCACGCAGTCGATCTCCACTGTTCCAGTCCGCTTTTCCTGCATTTCATACAGTTTTGCCCTCATGTAGGCGTATAGTTCGTCCATGTTTGCACCTCCTTGTTGCCTTTATCTACGATCGACCCGTACTTTTTCACCTTCGTGAACCATATTCGGTATAGGCGTATCGAACAAGAAATATTCCATATACGCACAAAACAATTCAGCTTTTTCAAAACTGCCGAAACTTGCCATCTTGAATGCTTCATTGCCTTTGTGAACCCACAGCCCCGGTTTCTTTCCGAACTCTTTGATATGCTCCACGGAAATCTTGTAATCACCTTTACCGTATGTCATGCTCCACCTCTTTAATCAGTATCTTTCTTCCTATAAGGACAATCAGGAGGGATCTCCACAAAGAAACTATGCGGAATATCCGTCTCCCGAATGTTCATCTGATTTCTGCGGCAAGTTTTCCTTTTGCACTCTGCCTTTGGGCAGAAAGAAATGTCATCATTCCACATTTTGCTTCTTTCTCCTTTACCTGTTCTTTCAGACTTTCGATTTCTTTCTTCTGATCCTTAATCAAAGAGATCGCATTGTCGATGTATTTCTCCGCATCCTTGCATTGTTCAGGGTTCATGCCTTCATACTTTTTCAATACGCTTGCCCATGTATGGACTATATACAGCCCGATCAGCACCTTTGACTCACTCATGTCACGCCTCCGAAATCAAGATACCTTGTCCTAATGAATCCCGCATTTGTTATGGTCCATTCATCCGATACAACATAAGCAAGCAAATCTGTCCCTTTTTTCAATGTCCTGCGCAACTTGCCGTTTACATTCCGTCTTGCTCTGACATTCCGGAACCCAGTTACAGCACGCAATCCCTTCTCATAGATCTCCGGCTTGCTGTTCGTGACATACCCTTTATAGATCCACCCTTCTCCAGCCTCGCAAAAGTAATAAACATGAATCCATGGCCCGTTTGTCTTCCCGTCTGTTTCCAGCGCGTCTCCCACCGACAAATACGCGACCTCCTGTGATCTGAACCTCGGTGAACTCCTGATATACACAAAACTGTCCGGTTGACAGATCACCCACACTGTTTCTCCTCTGCAAACGTCATACACCAGGACTGCCATCAGCAGCACCAGGATAATGAAAATCCATATCGGTTTGACTCTTCTCATTGCTTTGCCTCCTTAAAATTGCGCGGGGCCGGAATTGAACCGGCCGGCAATGGCACGTCCCTTCGACCGATAAACAGGAGCGAAACCTTCCTTTCAACCCGATCTCCGGCATTGCCATTTCTGGCCGCGCATTACTTCTCCATCTCTTCCCTCAGCTTGTGTATTCTGCAATCCTTGCAATCCCGGATCTCCCCGGATTTCATGCAGATCAGACAAGCCTCTGCCGCCGCCTCCGCTACTTTGTTTGATAATCTTGCCATTTCCCGGCGCATCCTCTGAATCATCAGATCCTTGTCATCCATCTCTCTACCTCACGATTTCATAGGCTCTTCCCAAGGCCCGATCGAGCAGCCTTTGCAACGTCCTCTTGGAATAACTGTTGTTGTGCATCTCATTCATCTGCTGGACTGTATCGCCCCAGCTTCGATCATCGATTATTTTCAATACCAGGACTTCTCTCTCCCGATCTCCCAATGACTCCAGGACAATCTCCACTGTGCTTATATCCGGTTCCAGCCGAATCAGTTGAAGGTTTACTTCCTTCAGATCCTCATGGATCTGCTTTACGAACGGACTAACTTCTCCTGATGCTATGTCAATCGCAAGTCTCCCCACAGGATCTCCCGTTCCGCTTCCATGTGGCATCCCTGTTATTGCCTGACTCAGAGAAACCTGGTCGTTTACCATGCTCGACTCACACATTCTCCGGAATCGTTCCAGCATCTCGATCTGAGAACGGAGGTAGGCATATCGCGCCTTGTTGGATCTGTACTTTTTCAATAGTTCATCCAGTCGCTCAGGACTCATATGCCTACCTCCTTCAAGATTCAGAAGGGCAATTCATCGTCGCCCATCTCTACCTGTGTGAATCCGGTCGGGACATTCGACGCCTGTTTCACAGGTTCAGAGGCTTGCGCCGGTTCATCATTTTCATTCCGGCCGGAAAGGAACTCGATCTCATTTGCCGTTACCTCCATAGAAGCTCCGCCAGTTCCATCCTTCTTCTGGAACGTCCTGATAGAAACAGGACCGACAACGCTGACTTTCTTTCCCTTGGAGAGATACTTCGCGCAGCTTTCTCCACGTTCTCTCCATGCCGTAACGTTGAAAAAGTCCGCTTCCGGCTGTCCTTCTACTTTCTTCTGCCTCCTTACCGCAACTGTGAAAGAACAAACACTCAACCCCGTTGCGGTTGTCCTCAGCTCAGGATCTCTGGTCAGGTTTCCGATAATCATCAGACTGTTCATGGTTCTCCTCCTCCTCATATATGCTCACGGTTCTGTATCTGAACCTGTGACGCTCGCAATGATAATCCTTTCTGATCGGCATCCCGAAGAACACACAATACGTTCTGTTGCCGCTTTTCTTCGACTCCGCGCAAGTCTCGCACGTCCCCACGGTCATCCCTCCACGATCTTCACGATGTCTGTCTCCACGCATCCGAGGCTTGATCCGTTGTCCCAATTCACATGAATCGTTCCAGCATCATCCACCCCTGTCACAGTCCCCTTTAATCCAGGAGGCATTTGCCTGTACGGATCATCCATCTCAACCAGTTCAACCCTCATCCCAGGCTTATACGTTGCTTTCCGGTATTTGATAAAACCCTCCATTACGCTTTGCATTCTTCAACACAGTCCTTTCTTACAAGTCCTTTGTTGGTAACAACCCAGTAGGAATCTGACATATAGGCTTTGACCTTTTCTCCCGGATTAAGACCTTTCCAATATGCCCCATTGATGGAATACCTGGATATCGTCTGTCTCTTTACTACGAAGATCTTTGGTTCTGAAAACATCTTCTGCTCCGCATTTGTAAGGAAGTCTTCTCTGATCCATCCGTTTATTTGCTCGCAAGGCATGGCGCACTGCAACCATCTTCCCATTCGTTCTCCTGTGGCAATCACCGTGTCCCCATCTTTTAAGGTTTTAAGGACCTTTGAGTGCTTCCCCGGTTCCGATCTGAGGCTTACTTCACCCACATAGGACATCACCCACATATTAACCATCCTTATCCCTCCAAATCGTCATGTACCTCATATAAGGTTTAGCGAACTCAAGGATTACCATTCCGACAGGGCCTTGCCTGTTTTTATCAATCGACAGGAACTGCATTTCACTTCCCCTCTGCTGACAAGCTAACCAAACCTCCCGTTTCTCAGCGTCTTCCGGTTCCTTTGGCGCCCACAACACCATGAAAGTGTTCGCATCCTGTTCGATACTGCCAGAATCCCTTGCCTCACTCATGGAAGGTTTCCGGTGGTTGCCCCCGTTTTCAGACTCCCTGTTGAACTGCGTCAGGGCAACAATCGGAACATCCAGCTCCATGGCCATCAACTTTAACTCGCGGGATATCTGCGAAACCTCTTCGTACCTGGACTTCCTCGAATCATCTGCCCTCATGAGCTGAATGTAATCCACCACAATCATTTTCAATCCGCCATCTCTCTGCATCGCGGCGGCCTCACGCCGGATCTGAAGTGGTGTTGTCGCCATGCTGAATCTGATCTGAAGATTCTTGACCTTTTCCGTGTAACTGAGAAGTTTGAACTTCTCATCCGCGTCCAGGGTATTATTGACAATCTTCTGCATATTCAGTTTTGCCTCGGCAGCGAACAACCTTGTCATGATCTCGCCCGTACTCATCTCCAATGAAACGAACAAAACCGGACCGCATCTGTCTGCCACATACCTCGTTATCGTCAGAGCAAGCGCCGTTTTACCCACACCCGGCCTCGCGCCAATAATATTGAGCGTCCCATTCTTGAGGCCTCCCGTGACACTATCCAGCCCCGCTATGCCCGTGTTTACCTTGTCTGTCTTCTCAAGATCCTGGATAAACCCAACAATCGCATCCTCCATGCTTACGGATTGAGGCTTGTTGCCATTGTCATTGATCACCTTCGTGAGATCCGCAGAGAGAGCGTCCACATCTATCATGTTGTCATCGACTTTTGACGCCACTCCCACACAAGCGGCCTTCAGCAATCTTCTCTTTCGGAGGTCAAGACAGATCTGCTCATGCTGACGCCACATGGAAGGACCGACAACCCCAGCGCAGCACTTCATTACCTCCTGTGTGAACTCAGGACAATCGGCCGGAGCTTCATTACAGACCGTAACAAGGTCAGGAATCTTGTGATCCGCGACAATCCTCTTGATCGCCTTGTGAATAACCTGATTGACAGGGAATGAAAATGTGTCTTCCGGCAGCGTGGAGAGCTTCTCGGCACAAACAACATCCGACATCGCAATTCCCAGGAGACTCTGTTCCGCCACAATGTTTTCGATCATACCTTCACCCCCTTCATCGTCTGCTCCGCCAGCGCCCATGCCTTGTCAATCTCACTCTGTTCATCATCCTTCTGAGGACCCTTCCGAAGAATCCCTTTCAGATACTTCACCTTGTTTCCATTGGCGCCGATACACTCTTTAATTGCCCACAGCAAGGTTTCTTTTCCGTACTTCGCATACAAATTAACGGCCATGTCCTTTAACCCGTCGCTCATCGGAAACCCGGAACGAGAGAGAGCATTGAAAATCTCATCATGATCATGGATCTTATTTGCTTCCTCATCTTTCAATAAGGGAGAAGGAGAAGATCCTCCCTCGCGCGCTCGCGCGTCTTCTCCTTCTATTGGATTGGATTGGATTGGATTCAAGCCGCGGATTGCTGACGCTTGACCATCATTTGACTGACAATTGACTGACAATTGACGGTCAGTTGACTGACGTTTGTCTGTCACTTGACGGTCAGTTGTAGCGCATACGATATCATCAGATTGCGATTGACCGTCATTTGACTTCACTTTCTGAGATTGAAAATATCCAGGAAAAGGCTCAGGATAACGGCTTGTCTTGTTGCGAATCCTCTGATGATTCATCCATGTCACTAAATACAGAAACTGTTTGCCATCATGCTCATAGCGCCGGATGAGTCCATTCTTCTCATATGAATCCAATGCGTCCGAAACCATCTGAACGGTCACATTGTCCTTAAGCGGGAAGAGGACATTCCTTAACAATTTTGGCTTTGCCTCATAGCAACCATAATCGTCAACCGTAACGATCAGCCGCGGAAACATTGCCTCTTCAAACCAGGAAAGAGCATCAATCTCATCCGATGACTTGATGGACTCTTTGATAATCCTGTTGGGCATATTTCTCTACCTCACTTAGTTAATTCATCTACGATAAACAGCAACTTGGCACTGATGGTCTTAAGCAGTTCCGTCTGCATCTTGAGCTCTTCCATCATGTAATGATTTGCCACAACCGTTACACTCTGCCGATGCTCAACAACCTGGACGGGAGGATCTTTCGGTTCTTCAGAAACCTTTTCCTCAGTCTTTTCCTCGGCCTTTTCCTTTTCCTTCGCCTTAATGGCGGCCATGCGTTTCTTGTAGGTGCTGGAAGAAACATAGACCGTGTGCTTATACTCTTCGTAGGTTTCGCACTTTTTGATGTAATTGACGGTGGACTTCCCAATGCCGAAATACTCGCAGACCTCTTTGTCCGTAGACCCATCCTTGAGCAATGCCCTTACCGCCTTGTAGATTCCCTCTGTGACCTTAATGTTGTGATTCGCCATTGCTTTGCTCTCCTTTACAAATAATTTTTCATGAAAATCTCCATCCACTTATCGTGACCGTAAAGATTTTCAAACGCCCTTTGTCCATCCTGTTTCAGCCGGAGGTTCAGATCCTTGTTATACTGAGCGCCATCTACGCCCCTGTGGCACTTCTCACCGCATAACCAGACCCAAACCCCCCAAGTCTCACTGCACTTCCGGTTTGCCGTTCCTCCGAGAATATGGTGCTTTTCAAGCCCCACTTGCCCTCCACAGAGATAGCAAACCTTTTCCTCCTGGAGAATGCTCTTGCTCATGATGCGATTCTGTAACGTCCGTACCGCTCATTTGATCCGTCACTGTTTTTAACAGACTCCATGTCGCAAACAATCGGAACACCGTCCTGAATCAGATCATATATCCTTGCAGACAACCGATAACACCGGAACTCCCTCGCGGCATCCGCATTCGTGATTGATCCATGGGACTGAATGTACCCCAAGATCTTCTGCTTCTGTGACATTTTCATTCTCCTTTCTTCTTCGCCCAGTTCCCAAGCAAACGCTTGGTTTCTGCTTCAGATATTGTTGGAATCCCCTGCGCCTCTGCCTCATGGATCAGATTGTCAATCAGACTGCTCATTTGCTTTGTGTCATAAACTGACGATCCATAATAAAGAACCACATTGGAGCAACCTTCGATCTTGCTCGGAATGATGTCCGCCTGCCACCCAAGCCCGTTCTTGACCCAGCCGGATGTGAGTCTGTCCACGGCCTTATTCTGAACACAAATCACATCAGAAACACCACCGATCTCCCTTATGGCATTCTGATAAACCTCTGTCTTGGAGATGCCGACCTTTTCAGCAATCTTGTCTATCAGAACCCATGCGAACGCATTCGCATCCAAACTTCTGTGCTTTCTGAGTTGTTTGATCTCCACATTGATGTCTTTGCCAAACAGAGAATCAAACATCTCCCGAGGGTCGGAGGAGGTGGATATTGATAATACCCACTCTCCGTCCCGTCCTCTGAAAAGATCCTTCAGCTTGCCGATCACGATGCCTCACCGTCGCTCATGAAGGTCTTATAGATCGCATCCACCAACTGCTTGGCCTGCGCCATGGTCAGATCCACCGGAGCAATATCCTTCACAACACCAGACTGGATAAGAGCTTTCCTCTTCTCCGCGAACCACACCTTGGTTTCCGTCTGGCTCAGTTCAAGCCGCTCGGCCATGAACTTCTGCTCGTTCTTGATGTACTCAAAAACCTTGTTCACAGGTTTCGCGGCCGGAAGAACATTCTGTTTCACAACCTGCGCCGGAACATCTTTCTTGACTTCCTCGACAGGTTTCTGAGCGGTCCGAGGCAGAACCTCATGAACCTCCGCATCAGGATCTTTCATTTCCTCTGTGGGAATGCAGAAGACCTCAAAACAGAAATACTTCATTGCGATGGACATCGCCTTATTTGTGGCCTTGTCACCGCTGTCCATGCCCTCACCAATCGTGATGCCGGAAACAGAACTTCCATCAGGAGCGAACATGGTGAACTTTACGGTAACGATGGAATAGATCAGCGTAGACTTGTTGACCGACAACCGCTCTTCCCGTTTCTGATCCAGGACTTCAGGAACAATGAAAATCCCAAGCTCCGCCATCACCGGATTGAGCGCATTGTAGACATCATCAATTCCGCGGAACTTGTACATGGTTTTCCCCGACAGATTCTTCGCTTCGGCATCCTTGCCGATAGCACCGATCATGCCGATTGCTTTTCCGATCAAACCGTAGATCTGAGGAACCTTCACTTCTGCCATCTCACTTTACCTCCACTTTGAAAATATCTTCCCTGGAAACAACTCGCACGCCGGAGATCTCCTTGATCTCGCCAGTCTCCTCATCGACAGAAACCATCCTGTCCCCGCTGAAAGTGAACGCTTTTTTCATGGCAGCCCAGTCCGGCGTCTCCTTGACCTTGATGAACTCAGGAGCATTGGCCCGCAGCCATTCGACCATCTTGTCCTCATTCTTGTCGTACTCAGGTTCCTGATGCTTCATCACCAGCTTGCCATGAGGAAGGTTGTACGCCAGCATGGTCTTGGTTTTGCGAGTGAGACCATTATCATTCTGCTGAAGGAAGAACCCTCTCAGCTGGGCCTCCAGCCAAACGATGTCACTCTCATGCTTCATGCAAGCCCGACGCTTCTCCGCCTCATAATGAGCGGTCCATTTTTCAATCTCCGCCTTATGCTTTGAGATCTGCTCAAGGCACCATTCGGCCTTGTCATCATCATCGACAACAAACGGAGCGCGTTCCTTTGTCTGTTCCTCTTCTTCCAGGATCTCTTCATTCCGAATTTCGCTCATTAAAATTTCCTCCATCTATGGTATTTTTTGAGTTGATGTGTTAAAATAAATGTGCATCAACTCCATTGCTTTGCTTTTGACCATCGGATTCGCCCGTCCGGTGGTCATCTTTTTGTCGGCATAATTGCCTGTTCAAATCCAGTTACCCGGAATAAATCAGGAACCTGCCGCCTGCGATGCCTCAGTCTGATCCTCTCCAGGATTGTCATTCTCCGGCCGATCTTCCCGGAAACGGCCGGGCAGTAGCAATACCTTGACTTCATCTGATCACACCCTTTCCACTCTTACGATCAGCGCATCAATGTCCGTAGAAAGATCACTCACCGCGTCACAGATCTCATTCAGATCATCATCCCAAATGGTTTCATCAGAACCCGTGCCATCCAGGATCATCTCCGCACGCTGGACAAGATCCCTTGCCTCTCTCAGCTTGCCGGAAATGTGCTTTGCCATGTCCTTGCTCTTTGACTCAAGTTCACCGAAAGCAATCTCTTCCGCAACCCCGCGGCCCGCATCACCGATCATTCTCTCCCTCCTTCCTATTGATAATCCCGAGCTGGATCTCATCCGCCTCCTTCATCCATGCCTCATGATCTTTGTTCAGGAAGCAGATGGTCTTCTGAACATCCAGGACATAAGATCCGATCATGTCCTTCTCCCGATAACCCTTGCAAGCAGAAGACGCTTTTTTAAGGGCTGCTGACGCTTTTCCGAGCGCAGCGAGCGCGTTGTGGATCTCCACCAGCGCTGCTCTCAGCGCCCGATTCCGTTTCACATCTTCTTCCATAATGGAAATCCTCCTCACGTTCTGATCCGCGGAACAATATGTCCGTCATGTCGTGCCATCTTCTTTCGAGCTACACGGCCCGTTTTTACCTCTCTCACGGGGTGGACGGTTCTTTCATCATCCCATTCCTTAATGGCGGATTCTGTGACCGTCAGGGGCTTCTCTGTGTGCCTCATTTGCCTCATGTACTTTCGCGCGGTGGATTCCGCGCACCCATACCTCTTACGAATGTCCGGCACTCTGAAAATCTGCTCAAGCATCAGTATCACTTCCGGTATCAGCAATGAGATTGTCAACCGTCGTATCCAGCGCTTTTGCGATCTGATGCACACGATCCACGGAAGGAACCGTTGAATCCGATTCATATCTCTGAATGGAAACCCGCGGAACATTTGCTTTCAACGCAAGAGCGCCCTGAGAAAGCCCAAGCCTTCTCCGACGCTTTCGGATTGCACCTCCGATTGTATCAGACATTGTATCACCTCCAACTTTTAATATCGCAGCCCTGATATAATATAACTCAATAGTGATACAATGTCAACAGCCAAAATCGCAGCCCCGCGATTTAATTTTGTCACAGAACTGATATCATGATTGCGAGGTGAATGATAATGAACAGAATAAGAATGCTCAGGAACCAACTTGACATGACCCAGGAACGATTTTCCGAGTATTGCGATGTTTCCAGGGCATCCATTGCCAGATATGAGGCCGGAGAGAGAATAGACAGAACGAACGCAGAAAAGATTGCATCTGCCTGCGGAACAACCGTTGACTTTGTACTTGGATACGGCCCAACGCCAAAGAACCTGTCAGAAGTATTTATGATTAAAAAACAAGCAATCCCGATCATCGGTGAGATTGCTTGTGGATTTCCAATAAACGCTGAACAAAATATAGAAGGATATGCAGATCTTCCTGATGGAATCCATGCCGACTTTGCACTAAGATGCAAAGGAGACAGCATGACCCCAACATTCCTGGACGGAGATCTTGTCCTTGTCAGAAACCAGCCGGATGTGGAAGACGGACAGATAGCAGTCATTCTCCTGGACAGAGAGGCCACACTGAAGCACGTCTATCACCACGGATCTGAACTGATCCTCGTTGCAGACAACCCGACTTACCCTCCGATCCGCGCTTCCTTAAATAATGATAATCCTGTGACGATCCAGGGGCTGGCCATCGGCTATACCAGGATGCTCGTAAAATGATATGGGACGTCAGAAGAAACAGCATCTCAAACAACGCAAGGATGGAAGATTCGTTGCCGTGTATCACGGAATCCAGTTTATGGGATGGACTGAAGAAGAGGCTTTGAATGCCAGGAAAGAATACCAGGATCTCGAACGAGAGGGAATGAAAAAATCCAGGACCGTAAAAGACTTCGGTCTGGAATGGCTCCCGGCAACACATCCAAAGGCGGCCGTTTCAGACAGCACTTATGTTGGCCTTGCGATCCACCTGGAAAAACTGATCAAACAAATCGGAGATCTTTACCTGGACAAAGTGACTCCCCTGGACATCAAGGAAGTTTACACGGCAGAATACAACGGACTTTCCAACTCATACATAAAGGCCGGAAAACAATTGTTCTGCGCCCTCTTTGACGCTGCCATGGCAAATGGATACTGCCGGACAAACCCGGCGAGAGATCGATCCTCACGGCCACACAAAGGCACATACAAAGGCCATCGTTCCATTACTGCCCAGGAGAGGTGGTGGATTGAAAATCTCTGCAAAGATCACCGCGCACATCCAGCGGTCATTACTATGCTCTACGCCGGCATCCGGCCTCAGGAGATGAAGTCTCTGAAGATTGACAGGGATGTGGACTTCAAGGCCGGAACGATCACCCTGTCTGAGTTCGTTCATATTGATAATGATAATCACAACCAGTATGAAAGAACCTCAGAAGGCAAGAACGATTTTGCAAAACGAACGATCCCACTACTGCCTCCCGTCAGAAAAGTCCTGGAAGGGAAGAAAGGATATCTGATCACCTCTGCCAGCGGTAAACCCGTGAACATCCAAGCCTGGAAGAGTGTTTGGGAATCATATAAGAATTGCATGGAGACTGCCATAAATGGCTTGTCAAAAAGATGGTACGGAAAAACAAAGCAACAACAAGAATTGCGACAAGCCGGAAAACTTCCTCCCTGGATCAGCTTCAACATCACCCCTTACGATCTCAGGGTTTCCTTCTGCACCATGTGCAGAGACTCAAACCCTCCGGTCGAACTCAACACGTGTATCCACTGGATGGGGCATTCAGACGCGAAAATGATCCTCAAGATCTATGACCAGTATTCAGATGAAAGAGGGAAAAAAGAGGCAAAAAAACTCGAAAAATGGCTCAGAAATATGCAAAACGATATGCAGAAAACAAACCAAGGTCCTGGACACAATGAAAATCCTTGATCCGAGATTCCTTGCCTACTCCCCCTGTTAACCGAAGGGTTGTAGGTTCGAGCCCTACCTGGGGAGCATCAGAAAACCTCGCAGAATCAACCGCTGCGAGGTTCTTTTGTGCCTTTCTTCAGACAATGAATAAAGATAAAAAGTTGTGTTTACGATATGCAGAAATATGCAGAACGATATGCAGAAGGGGAGGAACTTGTCCTCCCCTCAGATCAATCATGACGTCCGATCCCAGCGAAGATCTGTTCTGCCCATCCGAACAAATGCGCCTTGTCTCCAAGATCCTCCTTCAGACTCTCAGCAGTTTCCTCACTCATGGAAGCGAACTCAGGACCGTCATCCCCATAGACTTCCTTGATGATCAGCATATCCCCCACAATCGGTTGACCATGAAGATCCGTTCCATACAACCAGGAACCCGCGATGTTGATCACATTCTCCTTGAGCAGCCCTTCCTCGTCGACAATCATTATCAAACCTTCTGCAAGTCGATCCCTTGGCCGGACAACCTCAATCCAATCACATCCGATCTGTTTGGCCAACCACTTGTAATCGAAATCCTCAGGAGCATCCAGGATCTCCACATCGCCGAAAACAGGAACCTTAACGATCTTTTCCATTTGCATTGCCCTCCTTCCAATCATTTCGGCTGTTATACCACAGATGGAGAGTCTTTTCTCCATTCTGATGAGTATCGATCTGCACGATCCTCATGTCATCGCAATCCCCATAAACCGTCCATCCTTTCTTGCCAAACCCAGCGCCGGAATCGGCAGCCCACACAACGGAATGAGGATCATCGAAGCGGTTTTTCCATTCACCATAAAGCATCCCGCAAGCGGCCTTTTCCTCTTCATGACTTGCTTTCTCGATGTCCTCCATGATCCGATAAAACAGATCGGCATCGAGATACCTGTCGAGAACTTCTCCGACAGAAACCATGCTCACGCGATTCATCAGCAACCCTCCTTTACTCTGACAACCCAAATCCCTTCTGCCAGCGCATCCCAAAGGTAATCATAGACATTTTCGTACCGGATCTCGTCTTCCTCCTGATCCCAATCATTGAACCAATCGGTCAGATCTGCGAAATCCATGATGCAAGCATGATCATTATCATTCTCCATGCCCTCAACCAGGAACAGCAGACCATTGAGATCCTCGTTCTTCCACCCGCGATAATCGAATGTGAAACCGTCCTCATTCGCCCAAAGGACATCTTCGTTCCGAACCATCCTCGTCATTGCCTTGCCCATCCTTTCTCCGCCATTCCAAGGGAGGCAGCGCCCCTGTGAGATCCACACCGGTCCCATATAATTATATTACTTTGGCAACGGTAAATCAGCGTCTTTTGAGGATTTAGTAATTGTGTAGCAATATGCCACCGACCAATAAGATCGGCGGCCTTCATTATCCGACATACTCCTGGATCGGTCCTCTGTTGTGATCCCACATCAATTGACACTCTCCCTTTGCCTCAAGATCGTACACATAAGCGAAACTATAACAATGAGGCGCATGAAGCTGATCCTTCGCAAACTGGATTGCATCATCAGGATTTTCAAACCAGCATTCAGAGGTGTTGCTTCTGCTCAGCCCGTAAAAAACCGAATACCTCTTGATTCCGGCCTCCCTTGCCAGCCGGAAACACTCAAGCCTCTGCTTCGCAATCTCAGCAAGCTCAGATCTTGTCACCGCGTAACTGTCCGACATATTTGCCATAAACTCATTGTCTTTCAGGATTTCCAATGCCCGGGCAAGATCATCCCCAGTATGGATCTCCCACTTTCTTCCGAATCTGACCCTTTCCATATAAACCTCCAGCCCCGGATATACCGCCGGGGCTCGGTTGTCAAGTCACTCTTCCACCGTCAGATAGCTGAACATACAGTTCAGAGACATCCTGGGTTTTGCGAGGAAATCATTTATTTCCTCATCAGTCATATTGGGATACCACTTCCTGATGTGCTTCTTGGCCTGTTCCTTGCTCAGTTCTTCGACCCCACTGCCATCTTTCCACTCGCGCAGATACTTCATGCTCTCACCTCCTTTCTGATAAGACCCATCTTCTCCCATGCCTTTGCGAGAAGGCCATCCACCGGATCATTGCCACACATGGCAACGGTCCCGCAGATCCTGTCCAGGAACCCATACTCTCGGCCGAGCATCTCTCCGAGTTCCGTGTAGACCCACACGGTGCAATGCTTCGCCCAAAGCTCCTCCTTGAGTTTGTTGCTCAGTTCGATCGCATGATGGATCTTGAGCCTCTCCTCCATTGTCATTGCCATTACCTCCTTCTTCAGCATGGTGCTGACTGCGAGAGGAGGAATCCCCCTCCCGTCTGTCAACATCACTGGAATCCGAAGAAATCCCTCATGTCCTTCCGAGCGTCCCACGCCGCTTGATAACTCCCGAAGTTTTTGATTGCATGGTCTGCGATATTGTCCCTCTGATGCCTCCATACCGCACCATCATTCCGAAACCCAACCTTTTCCGCGATTCTCATCGTCAGCGCCCGAACGAGCCTTTCATACCTTTTCCTTGTCATCTCAATCCCTCCCATCTTTGTTCTGCTCCACAACCACATGGAGAAAACCTCTGCCATTCAAAGGCCGCTCAATCTGATGCCTCTTGCGAAACACCGGATAAGTGATCCCTCCGCGAGGCCCAATGAAAATGTGGGCATGATCCCTTGCGAAGATCGCGGCCATAGTCCCTTCATCACCAGGAAGACCCACTACAACAACCAATGAAAGAATGCCATTCACACCGATTTCATCAATTTCCCAACGCTTGATCTCATACCGATCTCTGCAATACCTCTGCACATCACTGCGGAAACCGGAGATCGCTTTCTCCTGCAGTTTGTTCATTTCACACCTCCACAACTCCGGCCACTTCACAAAGCCAGCACTCAAACTCTTCATCCGTGAAATCCTCGGCATCTTCCATGAAAGTGTCCCACAGTTCCTGTTCATCGAAGATGTCCCCATAGGCATTCATGTACTTTTTCATCTCAGTCCTCCTTTCAATGGTTGTCACACCAATCCATTGCATCCCGCATCGCATGGCCAAGATCATCGAAGATCTTGTTTCCCATCCACACACATTTCCAATCTCCGTCTTCCAGGACATAAACCATTCCAATGGAAATCTTTCCATCTCCGACAGCACCGACCACAAGATCTCCATAGTGCATATACGCGTTTCCCCACAGGATGCCAACTCTCAGGTTTTCTTTTTTGATGATGCTGTCGGTGCGGAACACATGGCCATCAACAACCTTCTCGCACCTGTCCCATCCACCTTTAACGAACCTTTTCATCTCAAACCCTCCAATCTCCGTCGCTCACCGGAGGACGGTCTCCGCCGGAACCCCTACCGGTCCCGTAAACATTATATTACTTCTACCATTGTAATACAGCCTTAAATCGAATAAATTAGTAGAATTGTAGTAATTAAAAAAGTCCGGGATCAACTCCCGGACCGGATCATGTCTGTCAATATCAGATCCTTCAGATACCTGGACAAATTCTGTTGCTGATTCAACCAACTCAGGATCTTCATGTCTTCCTCATTATTATCATTCAGGGCAATACGTTTCTGAACAAGATGAGTTTTGTTGTATCTGACATTATATGCCGTTTTATTCTTCTGAGCTTGCTCGCTTAGCTTCTGCATCCGATCCCCTCCTTGAACCTACATACTTCCCACTTCTGATCCTATGATCAACATTCTGCTCATCCTCATCCAGCAGCCAGTCTCTTCCTATTTTAACTGCAGTTCTGAAACCTCCGCGTTCAATCTTATGCCTTACAGAAACCGGAGAAAGTCCGTTTCTCTCCGCATACTCTTTGCACGTAATTAACACACAATCCTCTCCTTTCGGAAAGGATTGTATGCCCTTAACGTCCTATTGTCAAGCCTTGAGCATCTCTGCGATCTCGGCGGATCTCTCCTGGACAAGATCATTCCCATAATCCAGGATCAAAACCGTTTGGATTTCATCGCCTTCTTTGTAATCGTAGAACTTGCGAACCCTGTCGAAATTATAAAATACTTTCTGCCCATTGGTCTTCGTCAGTTCGATAAACATTTTCATTCATCCTCCCACAGTTTATTTCTTACTTTTTCGATCCTTCTGCTATTGATCCCATACCTTTTGCAATACTCGACAAACCAAAACTTCGCTTCCTTAGATCCGATATAGCCCTCGACTCTGCTCTGCTGATCAAATGGAAGTCTCTTCCGATCCCGATAATCCACCAGGACAACAATCGTTCTTATATTCCTTCCATCATCCCTGTGATAGATCTCAATGCGAACGCGAAACCCACGGATGGAGGCGAGCATGAACTCATACTCGCCATGTCCCTTCTTGAATTTCTGCCTATATTCCTTCGCTGTCTTGAACATCAAACCACCACCTTCCGATAAACATCTCCTGTAAGATAATTGTTGCCATTGTCCCTGATCTCCGACATCTTCTTTCCATAACGGTTCACAATAGGCACCACCTTGTTGTTGTATGCCTTTCCGAACCCAACAACACGGACAACCTTGTACCCACCGGAATACTCGGAAATGAAAATCCTGTCGCCCTTCTTGATGTCAGCAACCGGAACGTCCTCCCCATTCAGGAACTTCTTTCCAAGCTGATCCCTCTTGGGCTGCATGGAGTCGATGCTCTCCAGCATCTCTTTCCTGTCATACTCGTTCTGCTCACGGACATCCCGCGGATACCTACCGACAATCTTCCAATTGTCCACAATGTAAACACCGTTGTCACCAGGGTCGAGATCCTTGAGGCTGTGGGAAGTGCTAATCACTCCGAGACTCAGTTCCCCTCCGAACCAGTTCCCGATAACCTGGGCCATGCGAGCGACTCCGTAATCATCAGACCTGAATCCACGCATCCGACAATAATCCAGGAAAGCCTCCACACTGTCCCTTCCTCCATTCCAATGGAGATAGATCCCACAATCCTCACCCTTGAACTTGATCACAGCACGATTTCCCATTTTTATGCCCTCCTTCTGAGGCCTCCAGGGCCCTACTACATTATATTACATTGGGAGAAGTAATACAGCCAGGAACTCCATAATTCGTAAATTGTTAGCAACTTGAAGCATTTTTGGAGCAAATAAAAAAATGCTCCCAGCCGCAGCCAGGAGCAAAGATTATCATTATTTCTTTTTTCTGTCCTCGTCACTCAGGATGACCAGGGCAATCAATTCGATGAAAATCACGCCAACTCCACCAATCAGCATCAATGAAAGATCACGCAGAATGCTCAAGATCACCCCTCCTTGTTAGACGTGTGAAACCCGTGAATTGTATTCTTTACTGCTGTTCCTGTTCAAACTCTTCCTGTTCTTCCGGTTCTTCCGGGTCGAAATGAGCATAGAAAACCTCTTTGGCTTCCTCGCTCATCCATCCATACCGGGCATTGTCTTCAATGAGAAGCACGGCATAGTCGAAAGAGTATTCGCCACGTTCAACACAGGAAATGAATGCTTTGATGGTACGCTGTTCACGCTTTGTCAGTTCGTTCATGGTAGTTTCCTCTCTTTCTTAATTCTCAAGGATCAACGCTTGCAGTTCGGTCACTTTTTTGTCGATATACCCCTTTGTGTCGCACGGGTATTCCATGCTGACAACGTTACCCGTGTCACAAAAAATGTTATTCTGCCCTTTCAGCAACTCTATCACTTCAAGTGCGGACAGGGTGTATTCAACGGGGGTGGCGAGTTTATAAACAAGTTGTGAACCGGACAATGCTGTTTTAAACGTTTGTGGGTCGGTGTAGTCCGAATCTTGAATCAGTACCGTTGTATTATTGCTTCTCTTGCAAATCTTCTTATCATAGTTTGAACCTTGAAAAGAAGATAGTGACATAGCACCAACAGGAGCATAACGAGAACACATGATTGTTATGTCACCGGCAAGAGTGATTGCCGGTGAATCAGACAGGGTTGTGATAAATACAGGGTATGTTCCTGTTGTATTGCGACTGTAGTTGATTCCACCCATATCAACGCTGACATCAGTTACCGTCAGCACCCCTGTCCCGTCCCGCATCAGTTTCAGCGTACCGCCGAATACTGTTCCGGGTGGGTTGGGGAAGGTGACGGAAATGGTCTGACCGCTGAAAGCAGAATAGGATGATGCGGATGAACCGATTTCAATTTGACTATGCGGTGTTATTGATGAAATGTCTGTTGATGATACGTTTCGCATGGAGATTCTGAACGATGCTTCTTTGCTTAAAGTGAATGAAACAGATTGTGTTGCCGTGTTAACGGCATTTTCAACGTCATCACTCCACCATCTTGTTATGTAGCAGTTTTCCAAGTCTGTGCTGAATGTGTACGACCCGGCTTTAAGTTTCATAATGTATGAAACATAGCTATCACTGCTGTTGTAAACGCCATCATTGTTATAGTACCCTCTTAAGAGTTCACTATCATCCAACAGGTTCTTCCCCGTCCTGCACGGATTCGCCCCTGTCCAGCCGGTGATGGGGCAGATGTTGGAGTAGGGTGTCCATGTGGTTTGCGCAGTTGTGGAAAGCACGATTCCAACAGTATCGTTGTAGTTAACTCCAGACGTAACGTTAAAACCAAAGAATACTTCCGTTTCGGATTCCAACGTGAACGGATTACTGTATATTGCGGTGTTGTTGCTGTTTTTCGCTATAATCAGACTCAACGTATTTGTATTCCCAAATGCGTACTTATAATATGTCCCCGGCTGCAATGTTATAGGTTTCGTCCGCAGATAAGGGAACCCGCCATCTGAATCTGCAAGTCCAACCAGTTTGTACTTACCAGTAGCCTCGTCCAACGACATAATCACATTGTTACGGGTTAGGCTGGAATCTCCTTGGATAGTCGGATTAAATATATTCGCTCCACCCCCCGCAGGCCACGGATTTTCATAACCGTGTAAATCCTGTACAGGTTCAATGCTGAACACAATCTCATCCACAGGCATCCCGTCCGCACCGTCAGGGATAGACGCTATAGAAACGTTTGATACGGTGTCGTGGATCAGATCAGCTTTCCCGTCAATTGCGCTCATTAAAGTGGTTGACTCAGCTCCAACGTTAGTCTCATCCCAATGCGCAGCGGTCCAGCTTTCTGCATTTGGAATGTTCTGATTTGCGACATAATACCCATTCTCGTGAGTACAATGCTGACCGGCAACAACAGGGAATGTGAGATCCGCATAGTCAGGAGCGAGCATATTTCCATTCCCAGGCTCGCCCGTGTTTCCCCTGGGTATAGTCAGACTCAGGACAGGATTCTCAGGGGTGCCAGACATGGAAGCAGAAGCAGAGGATCCCGCAGCCCCCGTTGTGACAGTTCCAATAGAAATGTTCGGAGTTGCACCCGTGGGGCCCGTTGCACCTGTCTCACCGGTTGCCCCTCGAATCGAGGTAGTGGTGTAAGAATTACCATTCGTATAATTGATAGTGAGCGTATAATCCTGATTCAGAACGATGGAAGAGATGCCATTGCCTGTGGCGCCCGTTTCACCTTTCTCACCATCCATGACATCGAAAGAATGATCCCCATCGTCATCCGTAATGGTTATCCGATGCCCTCCTGTGATTTCTGTGACAGAGACAGTAGGAGAATTGCCCTGTTCCCCCTTCTGTCCTCTCGGTCCGATAATGGCCGGAATAGGAACCCATTCGCCATTGACCTTGACTTTCAGTATGTCCATCACGGCACCTCCTTACGATACAATAATGGAAATGTTCTCGAAGTCTTCTGCTGTCATGGCATTGCCACTACCCGGCTTTTGGAACGAGAACACGGCAGCGTTGACGCCTTCATCTACTGTAATAATCCTGTCGCCAAGAGACACATTAGGATCATAAGCAGTATCAGACCCGCTGATCCGTTTTGCATAAACCGCATAAGAGGAATGATCCACACTGTAATCGCAAGCCTCATCACAATTCATCTGCTGAACCGTACAGCGAATATTGGAAGGGCAGGATACATTGATTGTGGAAGCATTCTTCCCGAGAGGGATCGGGTAGACAGGAGAAGAATAATCCGAATACAGTTTCTTTTCTGTTGCCGGAGTGAGCTGGACAACGCAAGCATAATGCTCTCCAGACCCAAGGTTCGTGTGAACCACATAATCTCTTCCCGTGAACGGTGTGGTGGTGTATGTCAGGAACACCTCATAAGAGAGCTCATTCGTCGCAGAGATCTCACAAGTCGCACTATGAGATCCACAAGTGGCCGTGATAACACAACTGCCGACTCCTACCTGGGTGACAACACCGGACGCGACGGTCGCAACATTTTCATTACTCGTACTCCAGGAAATCGAGTCGGTTGTGTCCGCAGGAGTAATGGTGGGCACAAGAGTAAACGTTTGCCCGATTTTTGTGAACTCAAGAGAGCCTGCATTCAGCCTGATGCTTGTGCAAGGCTTTGTATCATTGATCTTGACCGTGGTAAGACGATTCGTTCCAAAGTCAACATTCTTTATAACAAGCGCTTTACCCATTTCTTTCACCCTCTCAATAATTTATTACCCGTTCTCCAGCCTCTGTCAGAGAAGCATCTTGTTCGCTGTCACCCGTGTCATACGCGCCAACACGGACAGCGGTGAATTTCTTGTTCTTTTTATCGACAACACAAACATCAAACGCCTGTTCCGTTATCGTTCCAGGAATCCTGTTGGACAGCCAGGGCTCAAGATCTTCACCTGTGGCAGCACCCCACTTGTCGCAAGTCGTTATCATAATGGGTATCCCGGCATCAGATGTCTTAATCCCATCAACATGAGTATGTCCCTGAATGATAATAACATCGGTGTTATTTGCGGTAGCAGTTGTTCCGATAAGATCCAGGACTGCTTTCTTTGTGTTGTTAATAGTCATCTCAGGATACCGCATATCCGGTACCGCATAGAAAGAATGCGTAAAGATAATAAGCATCCACCCGGACTCAACAACCATTGCCTCACCCGTCAACCAATCGAGCTGCGTCTGTTCATAACCATTGTTGGCAGGACTTGAAGGAGAATCAGCCTCCGCATAAGCATTCAGACAGATATACCGGATCTTTGCCTTTGGATTATCAATGTAGAAATATCGCCTGTCGGAATTTCCGATCTCATCGTCAAAAGAGGAAGTAAGCATATATGCCAGCGTAGAATCCGACGCGCCGCCAAGATACTCATGATTCCCGCAAAGCTGATAAGTTCTGCCACCCATCGAGCGCCGGAACTCATCCGCATACTGGAAATTGCCAGAGTTCATCAGATCTCCACCGCAGAACAACTTGTTGATCCGACACTTCTGGGCAATGTAATGGATCAATTTAAAAGAATGATGCGTATTCTTCGCGCAATCATTGTCCATGTGCTGATCAGTAATGAAAATAAAAGCATCTCCGCCATTGCTATGCTCCATGAGATACTTAATTCTTTCGCACTTCTCATCCAAATATTCAGGATAATATGAAGGCACCTCAAAAGGATCTGTCGTGTCCGTCTTCTTGGTTTTCAGATAACCATTTTGCAACCGGAGAATAACATTCCCTGTACTGTCCACAAAGTCAAGATCAACACCCTCTGCATCCGTCTGCCTTGCGGAAGCATCACTCATGGAATCAGAATCAAAATACAATGTTTTAATTCCGCCATTCTGAAAACGGACAAGCACATTTCCATCCTCATCCGTCAAGTCGAGATCCACATTCTCAGCGTCGGTTTCCTCGATTGTCGGGACGCTTTCCCCACTCCCATTCGGATCAATCCATACATTTACTTTCGGATCTGTGGGCGTTTCTTCTCCATAATAAACACCGGACTCACCAGTTTCTCCCTTATCCCCCTTCGGGATTCCGAATGAAAATGTTCCCTCCGAATAAGAGGCAGAGGCCGGATCACCAGGATTAAGAGTTGTTGCCTCTGCTCCCGGATGCTCCAGCAATTCAGCGGCGGCCTCCGCCCGGTCCGCCTCTTCTTTTACCTGCTGCACCCAGCTTTCCCAGGGCTCAGGAGGATTACCGGAACCATCCAGCGCATTGTCCGTAAAGGTGGTGTAAATGTACGATTTGACGATCACATTGTCCTGACAGGCAATCAGCTCACACTCGCCATTTCCACGATGCGCGACATCCGCGCTTTGGACGGTCCACAGAAGATAATCCCCATCGATCTGAACACCGATGACAGGATAACCCGCAGGATCTCCAGGGCGCTTGTTCAGCAGAGTAAACGTGGCATTCGGATATTCCTTCTTCACATCTTCAAGAGGGAACCGGATGATTCGCGCCTCATTTTCTCCCAGACGCCCGAGCTGGATCACCTTCTCCTTCGTTACATCAATAATCATATTCACACCACCTTTACGGGAATATTATCATTCGTCTACATCTTTCCTGTCATCCCAGGGCTCATCATAAGACATGGCTCGATTGCTGTCCTCAATGCCAGCAGTAGTAGGATCTACGATCACACCGATAAGACCCAGGAAAGTCAGCGCCTGGGTAACAATCTCGATGACCTGATTCTGAGTAAACTTCGGATACACATCGAACATGGCCAGGATATTAAAAACGAACCCGATGATAAGACTCAGGAACGTCGCAAGCCAGACCTTGTTCTTGAAACGGACTTTCCAGTTAATCTTGTTCATTGATTTTTCTCCTTTCATAACTGCATAGGCAATTCTTTGAACTGTTCATAGAGATCACTCATGACACTGTTTGGCCCAAGCGCCTCATACTGCTGATACATATTGTGGATGTTTTCCCGGTCACTATATCCAGCGTAACCTTGATTGATATAATGCCGGAAAGCCTGGAGCAGACGATCTCTCAATAATGCCTGGACACCAAGCATTGTTGCCTTGTTCTGCTTCTCAAGCTGTTCATTCTGCTTTCGGATCTCATCCTGTTTCTGATCTCTGCTCTTCAGCATTCCTTTCAAGATCAGCGTAAACACCAGGACAATGATTCCAGGAATGCCGGCGAGACTCAACCATTGATAGACAGACATTTTAACCACTCCTTTCTATGCAAGCTGCACAACAATATTTTCATAATTCCGTTCACCTGTTACATTGGTCCAGAATCTGAAAGCAAGTGTTTTGCCGACATTATCATCGACAATGGTATATGTGACATTCTTCGTTTTTCTGTTCGATCCATCAGAATCACAGATAACAAAGACGTCACTGTCTGCCAGTCCATCACCGGTTCTTGAAACAGTCATTCCGACCATTGCGGAAGTAATATCTGCGATCTTAAACAGAAGCATTGCCGTATTTACTTCCACTTCGATATCCATCGTCAGAGAATCCTTCGCATTGATTGTATATGTGTTTCCTGTTGGAAAACCGCTTTTAAACAGCAATGTTTCTTCCGAAAGATTGATGAGATTCTGTTCTCCGCCGGATGCGGCCTTCATCATCATGAGCCTTCTGATGTCCACGAGATCACCCCATCAATGCACAGATCTTGTGCCAGGTTTCTCCTGCCTCGTCATAGGCATAGACATCTCCGGTATCCACTTCAGTAAACAGACTCCCCGTGGCAACACCATCGGTGGGTTTACTGTCGTTTTTTAATCCTGAAAACTCATAGAACTTGACCGGATCTTCGCCATAGTCCAGCTGAACGATATTTGTTGCTCTTACCATGTTTACTTCTCCTCCTCTTTTTCACTTCCGGGATATTTTGATATAAGCGAATTTGCTTCAGATGCCGTGAGATGATGGATAATAACCGTAAACTTCGGCGCGGCCTGACCTCCATCCAGCTTATCCCATGTATCTTTCCCGATGATCCCATCCACCGTGAGATTGTTATCAAGCTGGAAGGTTTTCACGGCCTTTTCAGTCGCCGTGCCAAAACTCCCATCCACACCCCATTTTCCGAGATCATATCCCTGGTTCAGCAACTCCGTCTGAGCCAAAGTGACATACACACCTTTGTCTCCCTTTTTCAGAGTCGGTCTGCTGACAGGAACATCTCCGTACTCGACATCCTTAAGCTCACCCCAATGCGTCCATTTTGCTGCGGTGAGTTTTGATGTCGTGACTCCGTTAATCGTACTCATGGCCTCGATCACGATCCCATCTCCGACAAACAACCCGACATGAGAATATTTCGTTCCATTCCATACGAACACAGCAGTACCAGGCTTCAGCGCTTTCCCATCTGTCCTGATGCCTTTTTTCAGCTCTCCATGATCAGTGCAATACTTCCGGTACATAGTATCTGAACCATGATACATATATGATCCCAGCTTCTTGAATGCCCAGGAGAACAACCCACTGCAATCCGCGACGTAATGACCGATCCATTTCGATCCATATTTCCGGCCCTGGGCGCGGTCGGCGTCTGTGGTCTTCTCGAGCTTTTCCTGCTTCGCCTCAGTCCATTTTTCACCAGCGGTTGCCCAGATATACCCCCACTTCTCTTTGAGGGCATATTTGAACTTCTCAACCAGATCCGTTGCTTTTATCATTCAGATCACCTCACTTTCCGAGAACTTTTGTATTGAATGCCGATGCCGTGATCAGCGTTCCGGCAGTAAAATGCGAGTCAGACATTACAGCGCCCTTTGTGGTTACTGTGCCTGTCTGACTCCTGTCCGTTGCCATGATCTTGTTTCCTGTTTTTACAGAAGTGTAAGGAACATCCTCTGTCTCAAACTCAATTCCGATACCAACAGACTTGTTTTCATCCGTTGTGTTTCTGACAATAACCTTTGCCGTTGTCCCGTCCGACCAGGATATGTCTTTTGTGTCCGTACTCCACTTCTCCCATCCGATATTATTGGATGGATCTTTCAGGACAATGCCACTGTAATAACCAGATCTGACGATTCTGAACCTTTTGAACTTTCTCCCGCTTGGGACCGTATACGCAGGAATCGTTATTGTTTTGTTGCCAATGGAAGATCCTGTTTTGACAGTCCCTCTCCACCAGCTCGTATACGTATAAGTTGCCATAGGATCACCTCACATAGATCCAGATGCGTCCTTTCACCTGGATAGCCTGTGGATTATCCTTTGGTCCGCCGTAGAAGATATCATAAGACGGGATCTCACTCACGATGCCTACGATCCGTTCAGGATACTCCCGGATCTCATCCCTGGTCATGATGTCAACCTTGCCTCCGGGAGCAGAACAAACCGCGTCGCCGAGTTGATATTCCGACACACCGCGGAAGGGATATGCCAGGACTCTGCCGGAAACCGCAACAGGAGTCTTTGCCTCATCCGTTTCACCCATGCACGTGCCAAACGTGTCCGAAGTGAGTCTGCACCCGGGCAGCAGCCGATCATGAGAGATTTTCATTATCCCGTCAGAAGACTCAACCAGGCACAAACCAGCCTCAACCGTTTCGGCCTGTCTGCATTCAGCATAGTCATTCCACACGGCATTCCAGACCTGGGAACCATAGATCTTGCCAGCAACACCAAGTCCTCCAGCGATCCTTACCGCACCGGTCACCGTAGAAGAAGCATCCGTAGTGTCGGAGAAAAGAGTTGCTCCCGTGACTTCGCCTCCGGCCAGCGGAAGGAAATCGGAAGAATTGACCGATGTATAAGTCCTGTTCGCGACACTGGTGATCCGGCCATACTGATCCACAACAATCTGAGGAATCAGGATAGTGCTGCCATCACTACCTGTGACATCCGCGGAAGGACCATACGTGCCGGCGGTCACTCCGCTCAGGGCGAGCGAGAACACTCCGCCGCTCAGATTCAGCCCGGCACCATTGGAATAAGTCGAGTTCTTGGACGTGTACACCTTGTTCGACACAGATGTGATCCGCCCGTCTGCTCCGACAGTAAACGCAGGAATGGAAATCGTGGTTCCTTCATTGCCTGTGACATTGGCGCTCGGTCCATAAGATCCGGCCGTTGCTCCGCTTGCAGCAACCGAGAAAGCACTTCCGTTCAGCGCAATCCCCGACCCGGCAGTATACGTGTTTCCCTTTGCCGTGAACACCTTGTTCTGAATGCTCGTGATCCGGCCATATGCGTCAACAGTAAAATACGGAACGTTCATCGTCGTTCCGTCATTCCCTGTGACATCTGCGGGAGGCCCGTAACTTCCGGCAGATGCTCCGCTTGTGTTAAGCGAAAACGTTGTCCCCGCAAGACTCAACCCTGTTCCTGCATAATACGTATCGCCTTTGGGCGTACCCCATGTGCCATCCGACTTAAGGAACTTGTCAATCAACCCGGAAGTCGGCGCCGGAACAAGGCCAGCCTTTCCTGCGGCACCGGATGTCGCTCCTGTAAACGCGAGCAGAGACGCAACAACATTGCCATCATTCCCAACAACCAGGAACTTCCCGGCATTCGCGGAAGTCTGATCCGCATTCACTTTCTTCGCCAGCTCAGACTCCATGGTCCCGAAACTTACAAAAGCCTCAGGATCTACATCCAGTTCGATTGAAATGGTATTATCAATCACAAGCGTTGCCACAAGGGTATAGGCAAAATCCGGGAAACTCTCCGCAAGAGGAATCGGAATGCCATCTCCGGTTTCATTGAAATAGGCAACCATCACAGAGGTAGTAGTTCCGCCGCTTGTCGCGTTGACAAACAGCCCTATTTCCTTCATGGTATAAGTTTCCGTGAAACCCGTTACCCTCATTCTGAATTGGATTCCAGCCACCTGGTTACTGTCCGCATAAACCACATTCTTTGCTTCCACAATGCCTGTGGTCTTCTGTGAAACAAGCGCCGTTGCAGCTCTCCTGTCAGCATCGCTTGCTTTTGTTCCTGTTCCGGTTTTCACCGTGTCAATACTCAGGGTCTGCCCACTCTGGGCATACGAAGCAAAAAGGTTGCTTCCCGCGTTTGTGATCACTCCTACCCAAGCCATTATCATTCCCCCTTATGTAGCAACCACGGACTCGATCCACTCGATTCCGCTGATTCCTGTTCCGACATAACCATCTGCAGTTACGGACTCGCCGACAACCACAACGTCCTTGCTCACACCAACAGGGACCAGCAGAAGGCCCGACTGATTCAGGATCTCTGTTTCCCGTGTGCTGATGTCTCCATAAACCTGTACGGTGACGTGCATATTCTTTGCGTTCCCGGATGAGTCTTTGCAGTCATTGTAGACGATTGTTGCTGACTCTCCGAAAATGTCATTGTAGATCTTCCGCAACGCTCCGAGAGATCCGTCCCATGTGTTCATCGCAATGGTCAACTTTAATACCATGCGGAACTCATCGTCATCCATGATCCTGTCTCCGGTAGCAGGAACATAATTCAGCTCCCTGGATGCTCCGACAAGATTTCCAATGATGTCCAGCTGGGCACCGGAAGCATTATCCAGATCAAAACAGGAATCGATTGTATTCAGGACTTGCTGGAGATCCATGCCAGGTTCCAGGACGGATCTTGACAGCAACAGAAACTTTTCTCTGCCGTAATTCTTTTCAGAGATCAACTGCGCATACTCATCAGTATCTGAAATAAGAAGCTCGAGTTTCTGCTCGGGTGTCATGTCCTCAGAATAGTTTTCCTTATCGTTCATTCGACCACCACCTTACGTTGTTATCGTGATGTCAGAGGCCGAAAGATGCAGCACATGATCAAACGCGCAGGAAATAACGCCACTCGACGCCTGGGAACTTGCGATGCTCGTAATCGCGAACGGCATATCTTTGGAATCGAACTGAGCATAAATGTCTTTATAGCCCATCGTCAGCATCCAGGGCTTTCCGATGCCCAGACTGTTCACATCCTCCATCAGCGCATTTTTGATAATCTCATTGATACGATCCACTTCACCGGAACTATACCCTCCGAGATCCGTAAGCGTAATCGTCAGGACAACATCGGTCTGAGTTGGCCTGGAGAACTTGATTGTGTTGTTGTTCCCATAAGAGTCCACAACAGTTTTTGTCGTAGATCCATGCGTTGCAACACCAGGAGCCTTGAGATCAAAGATCTTTTCCGCAATCTCATCCGCATCCCCTCCATCCACCACAACACAGAAGGAATGAGCCGGAAGGCCGTTGGCATCCGTGCTGTCCGTGTCATTCTGCACCACATCCACAAACTTTACTCCGGTAAGATTCATCAGGCCTGTGGCAATGGAATAGAATGTTCCATTCGCTTCAAGGACATGAGCGGCATCGAACCTTGCCCGGAGCTGGGCATCTGTCTCCATGTTGGTTCCGACTTCCGCATCCGCTGCATTCGTTACTCCCATCCACCCAGGAATAGGAGTGTAAATCCCGGCAATGGTTCCTGCTTCAGCCTCAATTGCTCCGGCCGTTTCACAGGTTGCTCCGACTGTTCCGCTTCCACCGACAGGGATTGTAAACGCCTCATCCAGCGCCCACAAGTTCCCCTGAGAGTCAATTGCCTCTCCTGCGTCGATCACGGTCCCGGCATCCCCTGTAATCGTCAGGACAGTCTTGGAAGGAGTTGCCTCTTTTCGGATCATGCCGGACAACTGGACAAGTGTGTCCAAGGCATCCCCGACAGCAAACTGGGGATTCCTGTCATTGTACGCCTGGACAGCCAGCGCGTAGGAATCATCAACACACGTCGCAAAAATCGACAGCATTTGATAATCCGGCGTTTCTTCTCCGAGATAAACATCATTGCCGAAGATTGCTTTGTACTGGTTTTCCAGATATTCCATGATATCGGAATAAGTCGGCACATGGACTCCATCCGCATCGATATAGGGTTCAAAGTATCCCATCGACATCCACCTCCACAACCGAGGATTCACCTTCGTCTGTTACCGCAAGGCAATAAAAGACGATTCTGTGACTTGAGTAAACGGCACTTACATTCTCCACTCCCATGACATTCTGAGTATCAGAAACATAGGAGGCAATGTATTTCGCAAGCAGATCCACATCTCCGCTTCTCGCATTTCCGGCCAGGAACTCAGGAACTCTGAACCCAAGCTCAGGATCTTCCCACCATTCTCCATAAAGCAACTGCATCCTCATGGTGATCACCTGCGAGACTGCCGGAGCACCTTCTATGAGATCTTCCAGCTTCGTAACCGGCATAATGTCCCCATTCCCATCAAGAGGTCTTATTTTCATTCAGATCCCTCCAGCGGCTCAGGATTCGTGCGGTCATAGATCTCTCTCTTAAATACCCTCAGATCATCCCGGATCAATATCGCGCCATGCTTCTCAATCTGACTCACCGCAGCGGCAGAAAGAATCAAGTGATACTTCTGCTCCGCCTCCCCTTCGGAGGAATGAGTTGTCAGAATGCCGGACGCGGTTTCTCCGTTCGCCTGTGTTTCGATAACAAAATATGCCATTGCCATTCCTCCTTAAGATATTCTTATATACCGAATTGTTACCTGGGCAGTTCCACTTGATATTTCAGAACTTGATACGCTTCTCAAACGGAGCATATTTGTTGCTCCTGTGGCACCCGCGTTAAACCCACACACCGCAAGTCCAGAAGCCCCACTCCATACCTGAACAATGCCAACAACCGAATACCCGGCTGGAGTTGATGCCCCAAAGTCCGTTGCAGTTATATTTAATGAGGACCCAGAGCCTATCTTGGCATACGAATATTCATACTGAACATCCTGCATATATGGCCTTGTGTCCACATATGCCTGTCTTGTCGTTTCATCAAACACAACCGGACTTTTCGTTCCGCTTTGCGTATATCCTATTTTCAGAAGCCCATAATCATTGGCAGTAGCCTCAGAATAAGTCGTATCTGTCCAGGGGACGTTAACGAACATTTTCCCGCTGCTAAGCTGCACCGGATAATCTTTATTCGCCTGGGCAAACCCGATCTTTACCAACCCATAATCCGAGGAACTTGCTTCAGAATATGTGGTGTTTTTGGAAGTATAGGTTTTATTCGATATCCCTGTGATTCTTCCATACTGATCAACCGTGACGTAAGGAACTGAAATTGTCTGTCCTTCATTGCCTGTCACATCTGCAGAAGGCCCATAAGACCCAGCAGAAGCTCCGCTTATTGCCAATGAAAAAACCCCGTTATTCAGATCCAGACCAGTACCGGCAGAATATGATGTCCCGGCAGGAACGGCCCATGTTCCGTCTTGCCTCAGGAATTTTGTGACAGTTTCCTCATTCGGCAGGGCAGGGCACAACCCGGAATATCCCTTTGCAACAGCCCTTACGGACTTCTTTGTGGCGCTCAAAACACCCTGTTTGTCCTGGGTGATGGACGCAAGGAAATCGATCGCATCACCCGATGAAACAGGATCTGTGACGGGAGTTTGCTTATCCTTTTTGTTGTTCAGGATTGAAGGAAGATCTGATCCTCCGGTCTGCCGAAATCCGACAAAAGCAAACCCGTCTGACAAACTGTGAACCCTGGCGGCGAGAGGAGTGCTTATGCCTCCGTTCTGCACCCATGAATCTATACATGAGTCAGCACATACCACCAGGCATCCGGTTCCCTTTTCAGGAGTAAACGTAAAATTCCCCCAGAAGAACACCGGAACATCCGTCAGAATGGGAGGATCATCTTTTTCATTCCAGCCGCGGATCACCGGCTGGATTGTTGCTGTCCTTGTTGCATGGTCATAAGTCAGAACCTCACCAGGAACAGCAACATGGAGGCTTTTCATGATATCGGCTTTCAGCATCCTTTCCTTCATTCCAGGTTGCTGGATCACCTCGTCAATCCGCATTAACCCCCCTCCATTCCTCCATCCGACAATTCTTTCTCATCTGCGAGTATCAGGTAACTGTCCCAGTTACCATCATAATTGTCGGCATCGAATTTCTGCGAAACCAATCGATATTGATTCCCGGACACCTCACACAACGCACCAGCAGGATATCCCTTCACATCCGTCTTGACGATCCTGATCCCTGTGGCAAAATCCTGTGCCTCAATGATGTCATCTTCATTCACAGTTGCCACTTCAGAGGTTTTCCCCTTTGCCGTGATGAAAACTGTGTTGTTTGTTATGAACCCCCTCGCATGAACACTCCTGGCAAGCATGGATACGCATTCCGCCAGCCTGCCATCGTAGGTCTGTCCTCTGATCAGTCTGACGTCATCTGCCGTAAAAAGGCCCCTGGAAGCGTTCTGAACGATACTCTCATAAATAGTCTTTACACTCGACCCTCCACCAAAGGATTTACTGATCCATGTGTTCCAGAAACTCTTTCCGTCTACAATCGACAAAGTTGTGATTGTGTTGGAATCAACTTCCCTGGTGTACGTGTCATCGATCTCCCCACAGCACAAAAGTCCGTCATCACGCCCATAAACATAGATCATTTCATTATCGTTCAGGACCGCCCTGTCTTCATCTGACATATTGTAGATTTCGACAATGAAGAAGTCCGGGAGAAGGGTCATGTTTTTTGATCCTTGAACCCGGACTCTCATTCCTTCGGCAATTTGCTCATTTCCGGCTTTTACGGTTATCGGGCGAAATTCATCATCCAAGATCATCACCCCAAACAATCGCAAACTCACTCAGATTGTCTTTGGAAGGGTTTTCCGTTGACGGATTGTCAGAAAGAGGAACACACACAAGGTCCCCAATGCGTTTGTGCGAGAAAGGCAACCACAGGTTGTTAAGTTTCCCATTGTAAGAGGCGATCAACGGAACATATCTGAGATAGGATTCTTTTGTCTGAAGATCTGTTACCGTCATATACCATAAATCGGTTTTTTCCATATACCGGAGTTCAAAATCTACCCTTACACCTTCATCTCCGATAGGAAGAGTAACTATGATAGATTGATACAAGCTGTCTTCAATAGGCTCAATCTGAATCATTCAATCACCCTCCAATTACTTGTTGTGTAATGCTCGGAGTTCTCGTTCCATCGCCCGTCTTGGTCTTTTTCTTCTTTTTTTTCTTTTTCGGCTTGTATGCGTGCTGGAAATCGATTTTTCCTTCCCATCCATAAGGAGAAGCATCATCCTGATTGACGGAGACAGAAGCAATCAGCATATCAACATGGACATACTGAGGAGTAATTACTGTGAGCTTTCTCCTTTGTTCCTTCAACCAATGAATGGTTCTGAATGCCGTTGAGGATCTTGTCCACGCATTCTTGACTTCCCCCTGGATAAGAGATCCAACAGAGGCATTAAGGCCTTTCTTCTGCACAGAGGATAAGGATTCTGATTTGCTAATAATCGCTCCCCCTCCTGTGTATACATCTGACATAACTATCTCAATCGACAATTTGTCTGGCTCATTCTTTGCCCCATTCACATATTTGGTTTTCTCATTCCCCTTCGGATCTTTCTGAATATCTGTTGTAAGTGTGTGCTGGATCTTTGTTACTCCGTCGAACATATAAATGGATTTATCTGTCTGATCATATATGCACACACTCTGAGGAGGGACCTTGAATCCCTGTTCTTCTTCTTGCTTTGGAGTTTCTTTTGATCCGTTTGTCCCTTCGTACTGGATCAGCAGATAAACATTGCTCAAGGTCAATGTGCTGTACTGCGTACCGGACTTTTCATTCGCCTTCCCGTTTGATTTGAACTTGAATACTGCTTTCAATGTGCCGGAGTTGGAAGGCAATGAAACCTTGGCGCCTTTTTTTGACCCGTTTTTCTGGTCAAACTTTTTCCCATTCACTGTAAGAACAGAGATCCCGCCATTCGGACTGTTGAGACTTGCCCATATAACAGCAGATTTGATGACACAACCGGAAGAAAGAGAATACTTAAAATTCACAGTATTCGAGCCCGTATATGGTCCTTTGACGATGGAATAAGGATTCTTTGACCCGCTATGAGTGTTTCTTGCGCATTGCCAGGAACTCACCAGTTTAATGGCATTCTTATGAGTCACTTTGAGCGTATTCATTGGCCATACACCCCCATGACATTTTTAATAAGATGCCTCTCAGCAAGATCATATACAGTTGATCCGATTTCTTTTGCATCTGCGCTGGAAGAATTGACATTGATGCTTACAGGGGCATTGATGTTGTAAGTGTTTGCCATGGTCATGCCATTTACAGCACCTTCGAGGTCAGAGAGAGAAGCACCATTTGTTCCTGTTTCTCCAAGCCCCATACCGCTGATGATTCTGCTCACGGCAGCAGATCCCATTTCATTGAACATCTGCTGGATCAACGCAGCAGCCCTTGCAGGTTTCGTTATTGGAATAATGTACTCTGTTCCGTCTTCACCGACAGTATAAGTACCTTCAGTCCCGATTCTTCCACCCATTGCTTTGCCGCCTCCGCCTCCAAGCCCATTTAATGCGTTTTTAAGGCTGGTAGCGGCAGTTGAAGCACCATTAAGTGAACCAACAAATTCCTCTGTGGATTGTTTTATGTTTGCTCCAAGGCCCTCTGTGGCCTCACTTGCTTCTTTTGCGGCTTTCGCTCTGGCCTCTTCAACATCGATGCCTTTTCCGAACTCGGACATAAATTCATTTATGGCATTGAATGCAGATTCAAAACTTTCGATATTTTCAGCAGATCTGAGATTCGCAATGAGATCCCTGAGCACCGAACTCTGGTTCCCGTCCATGGTCCCTCTTCCGTTTTCACCGATGCCATAGAACTGATAATCGCCATTCAATTTAAGCCCAAATAACCTGGCAATTGCTCCCTCATATCCAAACTCCGTGTCTGTTTCATTGACAACACCAAGCCCTCTGCTAAGATCTCCTTGACCAAGACTGTCATAAAAGGATCTAAGATACGCCTCATATCCGCTTGCGTTTCTCATTCCAAATTCAACCTGGGCAGCCCTCGGATTTGTTACCGCGAACTCCTGCGCAGCATCTTGAGTATATTCCTGTTTGCTTGCGCCTGTTATCGTTTCTTTTACCTCTCCGGTTTCGTCTGTAAAAAGACCTTCAACTGCATCAACCGTTTCGCGTCTTTCTCCAATACCAACATGATCCTCACCAAAGAGTTTTTTCATAATCGCGTCCCAAATATTCGTAAGGCCAGAAAGAATTGCCTGGAGAATTTTTCTGCCAATAGAAACAAGTTTTGCCCAGTTGCCGGGATCTGTAATCCACTTAATTGCATTATCGATAAATGTGTCAAGAAACTGCACTCCGATTGTAATAAGATCACCAATAGTTTCTCCGATCTTTGTTCCGAGGTCAGAGAATATGCCAACAAGATCAAGATGATCAGGATCTTCTATATCACTTGTCAACCTTCTGTAAAGATCGTCAATGGTATTGGAAAGGAAGTCGAATATGCCATTAACAAATCCTTCTATTCCACTTTCTCCGGAAGGAGGATTCAAAAGACTTTCTAACCCTCCAAGAATAACATCAAGTATCCCACTCGCAATAGAAGAAGCGGCCTTAAAAATACTGGACGTTGCATCTCCGAGAGACTTGACAGTTTCCGGCGCGGAAAGGAAATCTCCGATCTTCTTAAGTAATCCGTTCGCAAATTCCGCTATACCACTTCCGATTCCCTTCCAATCGGTTGTCATGGCAATCTGTCCCATTGCATTTGCAATGTCTGTAATTATGGCAGTAACCCAACCAATCAGCCCGTCCCTATATTCTCCTGTCTCTTCATTTCTTTCTCCAAGAATAATGGCGAGTCCGCCACTAACTCCCTTTGAAATAAGGCCAAAGATCCCGCTGACAACTCCCTGGACAGCTGTTACAACCTTTGTAAAATCAATGGTTTTGATTGTCGTGGCAACAAACGTCATGAACCCATTGATCAGCGCCTCGACAACATCAACAGAAGTTGCGAAGATGTTCACAGCGCCTTCCTGATTGTCATCAAACGCTTTCCCAAGTTGCTCAAAAAGAGAAGTTATAAATTCTCCAAATGTTTTGCCAAGTTCCTCTGCCGGCACGTTCTCAATCTGCTCTTTAAGAGAATTAAGTATGGTCTCTCCAAGTCCTACAAATCCATCCTTGGAAAAAGAATCCCAAATACCAAACTTGTCATTGAGATTCTCCACATATCCCTTATCACCTTTTTGCAGACCGTTTTCCTTGTTCCACTGATAGTTCTCATAATCATGGATCAAGTCACCGATGAGCGCAATTGCCGCCAGTATCTGCCCAAGAGGCCCAGATTTTATCAGGGCGATAACGACTCCAATCGCAGCACCTACAGCTTTTACACCAGCAGGCAGTTTCCCAACTATCTTGAATATATTCCCGATTGCTTCCCCTATTCCGATAACACCTTTGGAAAAAGCGGTAATGGCCGAAGCAAACTTCACCATAATGCTGTTAAAATTCTTTTTTACCCAATCGGAAATAGATCCGAGATACCCTGTAATCCTTTTTATAGGATCTTCGAGATTGATGAGCACCTGTCTTCCTATTGCCTGGATCGCATAGTTGACCCCAGATTTCAGTTTCCAGAAAGCTCCCTGGAGTTCTCTTATTTTTTTCAGCGCACCATTGACATTCGGAAGCTCAAGTTCTTTATTGAACGCAAGAATGTCCCTATATATTTCTTTGAGTTGCGCGTCCTTGTTGATCTCCTTGATTGTCATGCCCATTGCATTCAGGGCCTTGTTCTGAGCATTTATTGCCTCAACACTCTTTTTCTGAGTCTGCGTCAATTTTCTGAGCTCAAATTCTTCTTTTGTGACAGACTCGATGAACTTATAGATCGCTGTTGTAACAGCTCCGAGGGCGGCAGTAACACCAAGCGCCTTCATTTTTGATGTGTCAAGCAAATTAAATAATTGCTGCACACCGGAATTGTCCATCTCCGCACCCAAACGGATTACATATTCGGAGATCACGTTTTTGCCCATTTTTTCACCACCCTCGTCACTGTTCTATTGCTCTTCGTTCATTTTCTGATTTGACGAGCATCAACTCATTTATATCGAGAAGATCATCAAAAGTATATGTGCCATCCCACAACTCATGCTGTTTCCACATTCCTGCAGCAACAGGCGCATAAGTCCAATCATCTATATTTACGCATTGCGCTGGAAGGAATTTTGTAGCTTGAGGACTGAACTCAAGCCTTTTCCTCCGAAAAAACTTGCAAAATTAAAGCTCACCACATCATAACAGAGTAAAAGTGCCAGGAGAGGATCATATTCGACAACTTCTGTCCCAAAATCATCCCCGGACATTACCTTCTGATAACCAGCTTCGAGCAAAATATCAACATTGTTGAGGCACTGCTTCTGAAAATCATACAGTTCCTCTTTGGAAATTGAGGCAAGCGCTTTCGGAATAACATTAAGAACCGCATCAGTCCTTTTCTCTGCAACGGCCTCAACATTTTTCTCATCGTCATCATGATCGACAAATATGGACTGGAAACTGTCAATCAGCGGGATAAGTTTTTCTGCTACAAACTTCAGCATGAAACTCCCATCAAGCGCATTGAGCTTGCGAACACGGAATGTATATTCTTTTTCTTCTATCATATGAGTGACTTTTTTTGTGGTTTCCCTCATCTGTTTTCCCTCCTTAAAAGAAACCATCCTCCCGCCTCGGTGACGGGAGGATGTGGTGATTATTACGATTCGGTCATTCCCGCAAAGAGCAGATTATACTGCCGGTTTCCAGCGGTCTGATCATAACCCTCGTCAGGCTTCTTCTGCGGGACAACACCCGTGAAGTTGAGTATGCGCTTCGCAGCCGGATCATTGAGGCTCATGGTGGACAGGGCAAAAACACCCGTCTTGCTCTTTTCCAGGTAAGAAACCCATTTCCTCATGAAAATATCTGCCTCAGAGTTATTCGGGATCTCAAGCGAAATGCTGCCATTCTTGGCAACCAGCTTGTTGATCACAACATAACCCGTGGCCGTGTTCGTCACAGAGGCCATGTCTCCAGCATAGGCAACCGTAATCCGGCCGCCTCCGGCATTGGAAAGAACACACTTGCCGACATTCGGATGATTGATGACCGTTACAACATCAGGAAGGGAATAGACGGAAAATTTCTGATTATTCGCCATACTTTCTCACTCCTTTCCTTAGGTCTGCACGTCAACGGTGATCGAAATGGATTCGACAGAACCGGACAGGCAAAGCAGGACCGTGATCGGCATCGCCTTGTGAGCAATCCGATCCTCTTCGGTCTGAATGTCAAAGGAATCGACAAACTCCGCATGGCCATGCTCAACAAAGTCACCTTTTTCGATCATCCCGTCGATGGAAGCACCGCGCCACTGGTTGGTTTCCAGGACGCCGATGTTGTAATAACCATCCAGGATGTCATGGATCTCATTGATGAAAATGGCACTCGTGCTGTCAACCTGCGGCAGTTTCGTCGCGCTGTTCGCAATCAGCTCATAAATGGCCTGCTGGATCTCGAACGTCATCCGGTCGACATACAGAGTTTCATCAAAGCGCATACCATTGGAAGTGGCGCCATTCTCGACAAACGCCCTGGCCCTGGTGCGCTGGACATAAACATTGCCGTTGACTTCCTTGATGGATTCAACCTCTGTCTGAGTGAGGTTGTTCGCAGTCGCAGAAGCAACAGACTTGTAACAAAGGGCAAACGCGCTGTTCCGGTTCACCCTGGAAAGACCCATCGCGGCGCCCATCAGACCGGCGGCGTCATCGATGGAAGAGGTGCAGTACAGACCAACGGCCCGACCGACCTTGGAAGCGGCACTTGCGGCCTGCATGGTGGCGAAAATGCCGGAATCGTCGATAGCATCCGCAACGGTTCCAGCAAATCCGTAGAACACCACTCCGCGATTCTGGGAATCAAACGCACTCGCGATGCCCGCGATATAACGATTGATATTGGAAGTGGTTTCATCGGCCTTAGGAATGTAATACGCCGCGTAGAACTCTGCTCCGCGGTCGATAGCATCCAGCATGGCCTCGGCCGGAGATTCATTGACCGTAGTGACTTCATCCCACTTGGAGGAATCCCATGCTCCGGTCGTAGAATTGGTTTTGCAGCAATACAGTTTCGTTACGGTGCTTTCCGTATGCTTGCAATAATCTCCGACATTGTAAGTGTGAGCAGAATCATACTCAACTGCGGCATCCGCAGCGGCAGGATTCGCGAAATAATAGATCATGACAACCTTGCTGGGCGCAGGATCTACACCGAAATACTTCGCGGCCGCCTTGTACTCATCGGAGGTGGTCTGGAATCCGTCCGCTACCATAGCGGCAAGGGACGTGTATTCCTTGTACCTATTGGACATGTCAAAGTAACCGCTGACAGGCGTAGATCCAAGAATCGCGCCGACATCAAAAACACCCACAGATGCCGTTGATGTTCCCACACGGACGTCAATCTGAACAATAGGATCAATATTAAGCATCCTTTTCATCCTTTCTGATGCGAAAAGCATCAATTATTCGTCTGCGGTTGAATCACAATCACAGGCGGAGAATCGACCTCGGAACTGATGTGTTCTGAGATGTCGAGATATGCGAGGTTAACGCGCACGTCGCTCCTGCGCCTTTGGTATGTGCCTTCAACCTCATACAAAGATATTGGACGTGCAGGTGTTCCGATCGGAGCAATCCGCTTACTTCGTAATATTGCCCTCGGACTATTCACGCCATTATCCCATTGAAACATAGACCAGAACCGCTCAGCGTCATCATCCGCGCTCGGTCCGTAGAACGTACACAAAACGCTCGCATGAACAGTTTTCGTGATCTGTGTTTTCGTGATTCCGTTGCTTTTGATCTGCTTTTGCATGATATAATCCTGATCCCCTCCGCCCTGCGGAGTTTCAACATTGAAATAACACACATTCACATTTCTCGGCGCCTGGGGAGTCATCGTGTCCTCGACATAAGCCGGAACGAACCTGTCCAGCCCTTCCCGGCTCTCAGGATCTAAGCCAAAGGACGCGCATAAGGCTTCATATATGCCATCTCTGACAGTTTCATACCATCCCATGACATCACTCCCCAGCAACGGAAATCTTGTCCATGATCCTTGTGGCATACGCTTTTGTGAATCCCCATTGCGACCAGTTCTCCACTCTTGTCACACGCCAGTACAGATCATTGTAAAAAATGATATCTGCCTCGATAATGGAGCTTCCCGTGTTTGATCCTGTCTGAAAAGGGAAAGTCGAATAAACAACAATGCTCTCATTCAATAAGTCCTCAGATGTGGACGCCTGATTACTCATTTCCTGAGGCTGGAGATTCCCTGTCGCGTTGTACGTTGTGGGGGTCTTCTTGTATCCTCCTTTGTCTCTTACAGAGGCATTTCGGATCACCTTGAACTCCTGTCCGCCACCGACTTCAGGATCATCCAGGATAGCGGTTACATTCGGCATCAGCATTGTTATCACTTCTTCCTTCTTACGGCATAATTGATCGATCCGAGCATAGATCCCGTATCAATCAGAGGTTTGGAAGAACCTTTCATCGCTATTGTAATAGGAGCATTCGGAGCAAGATTTCCGCCATCAGAAATATAGTTCTTGCAAGCATCTCTGCCTATCATGCCAGCCTTCTCAAAATTATCTTTGGCTTTGTCTACATCCCCAAAAACAAGAGCGGCTTCTGCCGCCTCCCTCATCAATAGCTCGATTTTATCCTTCACGTCCGCTTGTCCGATCGCCGGTTCCAGTACAGGTCTTGGAGGAATATTGTTGGAAGGGACTCCTTGCTCATGCAAATAAAGCAGAGAGGAGTTGGTCATGCCATTTTCCCTGGCAACATTCGTTTCCTCAGGAATACCGACAACCACTTCATTTTCCAGAAAGAATTTCCACCCGAGGATAAGGTTCCATACTATCTCAGCATTTTCTCTGTACTCACCGCTGATAAGAGGCGCAGCCCCTCTGAAGATGTTCACAGAGCATCACCCTTTACACGGTCAGAACCCAGATGTCGATTGCAGATACCGGATCTGTCGTGCAACCCAGGGTAAGCGTTCCCTCGGAAGCAGACGTCACAACAACTTTTGCGGTGTCTGCGACAGTTGCCGAACCAGCATCGATTTCCATGCCGACATAAGTGCCGGTATACGCGACTTCCGCCGCTTTGGTGTCCCAGTCGGTGGTTTTGATATTCACTTTCTTGGCCTTGAGCATACCCTCATGAACATGATCCTCATGAGCGGCAAAAGGGGAGTCACCAGAACCACCTACATACCCATTGTGAAAGTATCCCATATGCGTTTCTCCTTTCTTACGGAATATATCGCCCACCCGCGACAGCAATCTTCGCAAGCCCGATCAACTGCAATCCGAACTCCGTCTGTTTCCATTCGGCATAACCGGAAAGACCGGAAGTCGCAGATCCTTCAGACTTGGAAACGCTGACTCCGCCGACACTTTTGGAAAGCGCCTGCGCGGAAACACCAGCTCCGGCCAGCCTTGACATGGCAACGGCAGGAGATTCTCCGTCTTTGGGAACAGGGGCATACGTCTGCGCGTAAAGAGTGAGCTTATGTGCTACATAGAGCCTGCGAGCCTCTTCTGCTGCATCACAGAACTCCTGGAACCGCTTGTTCGCCTGATCAACATAAGTATCGGCCACAATCCCTGGGATTGCTGTAAACTGAGGATAGAATGCCAGGAAATCTCCTAACGTCACTTGACATCATCCTTCTTGGTTTTCCTGGTCCTGGTCTTGATCAGTTTCTCAGGCACTTCCGCCGCTTCCGTAATTTCCTTTTCAACGGCCTCAGATTTCTCTTCAGCCCTTCCGTCTGCGGCCACACCCTTCATAGGATCATTCTCACCCTGTTTCATGGTGATCTGCTGCTCCGCGACCTTGATAGATCCGTCTGCAAGCAGCCAGCGGAACATGATCGTTTCCTTGATCCAGGCAGGAGCTTCGATAAAAATGCCGATTTTGTCAGGAGTCACGCGGAAGACTTCGCCCTTGAAAGGCCCGAACTCCGCACTCACATAACAAATCATCAGGAATTTATCCATGTTTCCTCCTTTCCAGGGAAAGGGAGGGCACCGAAATGCCCTCCCGCCCACATCGATTAGATGCCGTCCACGTAATAAACGGTGGTCGGATAGTTGAACTCGACCTCAGACACCTGGGCAACATAGGGAACCTTGAAGGCGAGATCCGCCATCTCGGTGTTGAGCCGGCGTAGAGGAGCGGTCTGATGATACCGGATCTTTTCGACCTGATTGATGTACACAACCATGCGGTCCGCGGAATCCGTGCCAGCATGATAGCAATACTTGCAGGGGAAGATCTCCAGATTCTTGCCCTGCTGGGCAACAATGTTATTCTCCTTGATGTAAGTCAGGATGGACTTATCACCGGTCGTGCCGACCTTGCGGGTAACGAGCTGACCGAACTGATACACAGGAATCAGGATCTGATTCGGCAGCGCATCATCCGCCATGTCATTGGCAACCCACACAGCAGTCAGGGCATTGTTGAAATCAGCCAGGATCTCATCCGGGGTCTTGTAATCCCACTGGGTGTCAGAACCACCGGAAGTATGAGCGGCGGCGGCCACACGGGTAACACTCGCGTTGTTCAGCAGACCGGTGGAGGCCACCTTGGTGAAGCCCAGATAAACGTTCGTGTCACAGAACCTATCGAACTCCAGGTGGACGCCCTTATTCAGAGTTTCTTCCATGTTCAGGGCAATGTTGCGGAACTTTTCCTTTTCAATGTAGGACAGCCGCGTATACTGAGCCCAGTTGAAAACACGGGAGATGGTCTTGCCGAAATCGGCCTGCATGACAGGAATATCATTGGCCGTGTTGAAGATCAGCGAATTTTCACCGTTGCCGGTGGAAGCATACTGCACATCCACAACGGACACATTCTCGATGAATCCGCCGCCGGTCTTCACAGGCATATCACGGGGCCACAGAGTAGAAGTCAGCGGCTCCAGGATCTTAGGATCGCACTTCTCGAGCTGTTTCTCGAGGAAGGCGTAAGCATCATTTACCATGCTGTCATTCGCACGGAGACGAGGGAATTTCTTCATGTCGCTTCACACTCCTTTCTCTTAATAAGCCCGTTCGGTCAGAACGATTTCAGCGACATTGTTGGCATCCTTGCCGCCCTTGAACTTCCAATTGGCCATTTCGACCGTGTTGGAAGAATCAGCAGAGGTGCGGATCGCGCCAGTCGCCTTCACGACATAAACTTTGCCCCCAGCAGAGGGAGAACCATTGGAAACCAGGACAGAGACGGTGCCGCGCTTCAGCACGTCCACCATTTCCTTGGCTTTGTAAGCGGGATCTCCGCCGCCATAGGTTTCCTCTGTCTTTACGGTGCGAACCGCGATACCGATGATATCGTAATGATCCGCAGAGGGATTGATTACAGCGCCATTGTACAGGGCAACAGGAGTGCCGAAAGCAATGGACGCAGTAGCTTCGCCATTGACAATGGATTCGATGATGTCATCGATGCTCCGGGAGATGGTCCCCGGCCAACCATTAGTCCAGGTAAGAACTTTTCCAGCCATGTTTCATCTTCCTTTCTTATTTATTCTTGTACTGAGGATTGCGCTTGGCCATGATCGCCTTGCCGATATCGGCAGGATCATTCTTGCTGTCAGCAGCCTTATGCGGCTTCTTCAGCGCGATGTAGCCATTCTTGCGCGGCCGGGCATCCAGCCCGGAAACCTTTCGAATCTGCTCGACAGCCTTGTCAGAGGCCTTCTTGCGCATGGAGGGAGGAAGCTGGGCGATAATAGGTTTCACAACCTTCAGGGCAGCCCTGGCGGCATCACAAGCCCTCTTGTCCTTCGCGGGACCGCAGTCCTCTTCCATCGGGAAGTCTTCCTCTTCCTCTTCGATCACTTCATCTTCATCCTGCTCATTGATCTGTTCAGGATCAACAAAGTGCGCTTCCGGTTCCTGAGGATCTTCATCGGGAGCAATGATCTCTTCCTGTTCTTCCTCAGCTTCCGGCTGCTGTCCGCCGATCTCATCCAGATCCTGCTCGAGTTTCTCCAGAGGATCAATCTCGGGCTCTTCATCAGCGGCACCCAGCTTCGCCTCAATCGCGTCGAGCCGATCCAGGATCTTCTGAATCATAGGATCTTCATCCTTGGTTTCTTCAGGAGCCGGAACAGGCGTTTCCACTTCTTCGGTGGTGATGTCTTCAATGGCATCAACAGCCTCTTCCAGCTCTTCGGGGTCCGCGTCAACGGCCCACTTGGCCAGCATTTTGGCAAGAATCTTACTATGGTTCTTCTTCGCCATTTTCTGATTTCTCCTTTCATTGATTGCAGGGGCAGAGTCCTTTATACAAACCCGGTGACCAGCACGCCCTTTGTCCACAATGGCGATGTGATTACCGCGGATTTGCCGTTGAGTAAGTTTCCCGTCTTCTTCATCCAGGACATAGTTGTAACCGCATGAAATCTCACGCTTTCCGTCCATGATTTCCTGGATTGTCTGAGGATCTGTGATCAGCAGATCAGCAATCAGAAGATCTTTGTCTTTGCCTGTGCCTCTCCGCACGTTCTGACAATGACCTTTCTGCAAAAAACTGATATTGTCTGCCGTGACACCTTCCTCTGAATCGGGATGATCATTGGTAACAGGCATCCCTTCAAACGATGCCATAGTTGCCGGAGAGAACACTTCTTCTTCAGGACGGAACACCGTGACAGTTTTTTCACCTCTCTGTCCGATTTCATCCTGGAGATACTGCTGAGTGCCGGATCTCGCAATCGGCACATTGACACAGATCAGATAACCCTCCGGTTCTCTCTTGCGGATGTTATCCGAGATCTTGTCTGCATAGTAGAGCACCTTCATCACCTCTCAAAAAGAGCATAAGAATAGCGCCCCGGTCATCCGGGACGCTTGTTCTGTCAGTTGTAATCGTTCGGGAAACTGTACGTTCCTGTGAATCCATTTTTACGGTTCTCCAGGATAGATTCTTCGAGGCTTTTGTAATACTCCTTCTCTTCCTGACTGTAACTTTCAGGAGGCCCTTTCTTCCCCGTTTTGAGCCTCGCTGTCACCGTCTGAAAGATCTGATTCATTCTTCTGCCATCCATCCAAATCACCTCCCTCAGAAATATACCGCCTCATGCGTCCTATTGTCAACAATCATTCTTTTGCTTTTTTGCGGAATGCACGATAAAGTTTCCTGTTAATAACATGGATTGGCCCGCCTTTATCACAAACGGCAATCAAGACAGGCTTTCCTCCCTGATCCGTATCATACAATTCACAATGATCCATTTTCTTAGCAACACGAGGGAAGATTTTACTGACTTCCTTGTGAATATTCCTTACAGTTTCCGGTTGAACAAGTCTGCCATATTTATCTGTTTTTGACCTTCCGACGCTTCTTTCAACGGCTTTCTCAGTAGGACAGGTAACATATACACCATTTACGGCATATCCATTGTCCTGGGCCTGTTTGATCTTTTTCAGCATACTTTCGATGTTTCCGTCGCCGGTTCCATCAAGCGTAAAACTATACCCATTCGCAATCGCAGCCTGCATGGCCCTCTTCGCGAGAGATGAACTTTCCTCATGAGCATAAGAGGCAGCACTTTCATGTTCATCTGAAAACGCCGTATCCGTATACTCAGGAAGACTTTCTTTCAGTTTGTCCGCGTCAATAACAGGAGAATCCTCCGCGCTTGGGAAGTCCACTCCGGAATCAGGACCCTGGATTGTTCCTTTCCCAGCAGCAGAACCACCTCCAAGGAAAGTCGCTACTTTCTTTCCGTCCGCAGGTTTTCTCGCTTTCTCAAACAGTTTTGAAATAATCTTCTGATGGAGTTCCTCACGTTCTGAAGTAAGGACAAGCCTGCCATCCTGCGTTTCTACACAATGCTCAGACAATGTGTTATAAACCATATCGTCAGGATTTTTCTTTGCTATGTCCTTTGGATCTATGCCTGTAACACCGGAACCTTTTGACAGAACCCCAACAGGTTTCCCCGCGGAAAGAATCCTTCCTTTCTCATCTTTCTGAACAGAAGTATATTCCTTTGAAGCGTTCCCTTTCTCTTTGGGATATGATGCTTTCCCATCATTTCTGTCAATATTGTTCTGAATGCTCTCATCCATAGAAACTCTCTTGCCAGTATAATCATCTCCAGGATTATGCTCAAGCTGGGCAAACTGCCTCTTTGCAGTCCAATAAGCATCTTTGCCGGATGCGGTCTTTTTTGGAACACAGAACTCTCCGATTGCATCTGTCGGTACTCCTTTCCCGGCTTCTGCGATGTCTGCAGCAAGAGCTCCTGGACTGTAAACCGTCTGAGATCCATCTACCTTACTTATGAAAGTAAGCGAACCATCAGCATTTTTGATTGCCCAGTCGTAGTTTTTCTTCTTTCCAGGAGTTTTCCACCGAAATGCCGTTCCTGGTGCCATATCTGTCAGGAACTTCTCTACATCCTCACTTGTTTTGCACTTCTCGCTGAAATCCTTCATCATCCTGTCAGAAGAGCTCGCGTCCCTTTTTAAAGATCCATGTTCTGTTTTTTCTGAAGTGCCATACGGTTCACCCTCTGACGGAGGCTCTTTCCCTCCCTCTTCCATAGGACTTTCTTTGTCCCTCTTCTCCTTTTCTGACTGAAGCACCTTGTCGAACTCGTCAAGCTGATCAGAGAACCAGTCATCCCACAGCGGATCTTCGATTCCTGCCTGAGAAATGAAATGCTCATCACGCCAATGCTCAAGAGTCTGCTCACCGCGCTCGATAAACTCATCTCTGCTTTCTGCCTGATTCACCCAATGAAGATCATTGGAAAGATCTCTTACAAGTCCGCTTTCAAAAGGATACTCAGGATCTATTCTTTTCCGAAGTTCTTTTACGATGGAATCAACATACTCTTTCATCGGAGGAGAAATTTCGGACGATTTCCCAGTTTCTTGCGGAGGCAGCTTGTTCACTTTTGCGAACATTTTTTTTACGTCCTCAGGAGAATAATGAGAAGCGGGCATCATAACCCGTTGTCCACCATTATCAGAATAGGCAACATAATAATCTCTCTTCCGGCCAGCTTCCTCCTGCTGAACCATCTTCACCTGAATGCTTTCCAGTTCTTTTTGTTTTTTCTCAAGATCCATTTTCCCATTATGATTGTACCTTGCTCCTGTTCCATGACCAGCACGCGCAAGTTCTTCTGTTCCTTTTCCCCATATTAAATTGCTTCCCGTCATGTTTCCATGAGGATTAAAACCATTGATGAACTCAATTTCTCCAGGTTTTGCTTTGCTCAAGATCTGATTGACATAGTTCTCATTTACTTCACTTTTCCCCAAATTCCCACTGTACCATGTGGCAACCTCACTTTCAAAACCATTTGGCGTCTTGCGAATTGTCTCTGTCTCCTGACGTCCTTTCGGATCTGTTCTGACCCATTTGAACGATTCCCCAGTCTTCATTTCCTTTGGATTTGGAGCAGATCCGCCGGCACCTTTCTTTGCAGATCCTCCGCGTTTACCAGGACGTCCTTTGTGACCATGGTTTCCACTTCCAGGTCCACCATCCTCGATATTCGCATTGATCAGCGCTTCTGCCGTGTCTGCCGTGAGACAACCGTCTTTTGCCAGCCTCCGGAGAAGCCGGATGTATTTACTCATATTTTGCCCTCCTTCGGCATAATAAAAGCCCGACTTTCGTCAGGCCTTCCTGTTACCGGATCGGAATCAATTCGGATTCCCATCCTTTCAATGTGGACTCATCATCTTCATACCCGTACTTTTCATCCAGGAACCTCATGTACGCATGAGCCTCTTTGTCCGTCATCAACCTCGGTTTCTTGCCAAACATCAGGAACGTCGGCAAACTGCTCTCCGTAGGTTCTCTCGGATCTTCCATGTACAACTGCCAGATCTCGCATCCCTTCCAATTTGGAAGATTCTCAATGAACCTGGCGCCCTCCTTTTTCGCGAACTTAATTGCTTCGCCAAGATGCTCCACAAGAATCACCTCCTATCGTTGCTTTGCAGGTAACAAAATATTATCGTAGTATTCTTTGTTTGGCAACGCATTATCTACGCGCATGATTGTAGGATTCCAGGAGTAATCATTGTCGGTGTTCAGCTTGCAATCCGCAAGATACTCTGCAATCTTCTCGATGCCAAGCTGTTTTTCCCCGTTCTGAGGATCAACAAGCATCAGATGACCATTTTCTCTTTCAAGACAAACGATATGAGCGCCTCCGCGTTTCCAGCAAACTGACATCGTGAACCTCTGCCCATCCTGAACCTGTTTGTCAAGCCATTTTGCGACATTGTTCTTGTTCCATTTTTTGCCCGTTTCCGGCCGGATCTTCTCAGGAGGTTCACCAGTCTCAGGATCAATCCACGCACTCGCTCCTGTTCTGTGAGTCGCCGCCAGTTCATACTGCCATGCTTCTGCATCTCCTTTACGAGGCTTTGCAATGACGTCATAACCTCTCCTGCGCAGCTCATACGCGACAACGCAGGTTTGGCAATTCCCTCTTTGCTCTTTAACGTGCTTTGCCCTGTCAGGATTCGCACTGGAATTATCTGCCGAATAAAGATCCATTTCATCCCCCTTCTTTACTCCGGCAACAGTATCTGGAGAATACATCTTTTTGATCTCTTCCGGTGAATGCTTTGACTTCCACACAGAGGACTTGGCATTCCTTTCTGCTTCTTTCTTGGCTTTTTCTGCCGCTTCCGCCTGTGCTTTTTTCTCTGCTTCAGCTTTTTTCTTGGCCTCTACTTCATCCTCGGAAACAGGTTCGGCGCCGGTGAGCATTTTATCCTGGAGAAGAATGTAATCCTGGATCATTCTGCGCTCTTCCTTTTTCCGGGGAGTGAACTCCTTCATTTTACGTTCGACCTTTTGGAAGTCGTCAAACGTAAGATCGTCAACATTATCTTTTAAATCGATCGTGAATGAATCTCTGCTAATATAAGCATTTACAACTTCCAGAAGCCTTTTCTTTTCATCATCCGTCAATCTGTCGAAATTTTCCGGCCCATACTTATAATTCAGATGCGCCCAGCTTGAAGCCGGATCTCTCGGAGCCAACTGCCCGCGGATTCTTTTGATTGCCTGGATTCCATAATAATTCGCTTCAGTAGGAGAGACAATCTCATGTTTCATTTTATCGACAAACCGCTGATTGAGCTCTCCGAAACTTTCAGGAGTCATTCTCTCCGAATAAGGAGCAACCTCACCGATTGCCGTTTTCATGTAATAACTTGCCTGACCAACATCAGGATTATTTGCAACCCAACTGTAATCAGGGCCTTGAGGCTTTGTCACAGGACGTTCCTTTACACCGGCAGCATAAAGCACTTCATCCGGGATCTCTTCGCCGGACGTGGGAACATCCATTGCTTTCGCATACAGATCAAAGAAAACATCTGTTTCGGTTCCTTCAAGATCTTCGTAATTGTTCCACAGATAATCGAAAACCTTTCTTTCATCCTCGGAAAGATTTTCCTTCATCAACCTGTCTTTGTTGTCATCCCATTTTCTTGCCTCAGAAACATAACCCAGCAGTTGATTCTTGTCTTCATTTGATCCGGTTTTCATGACGTACTCTTCTGCGGACATTCCTTCCCGGATCTTGTCGAGATTGCCGTTTTTGAGCGCTTCCTCTTTTTCGCTTTCTGTTATAAGCCCTTGCTTCCAGCGCTTTTCAATAAGTTCCTTTGCTCTCAGCTGATGCTTAAGTCTTTCGCCGTGACTTTTCAGAACTCTTGTTGCCCCGGCCTGCTTTTCTCCGTTAAGGCCGTTCAACCAGTCTTTCCGAGATCCGAAATATCCAATGTCTGCTCTGCCTCCACGATACTGCTTTCCGCCGCCAGGACCGGAACCACCCACCTTGCCAGGACGTCCTTTGTGTCCGAAGTTCCCCGATCCGGGACCACCATCCGTCGCGAACTCAGAAGCAAATTCAGGAGGCAGGACGCCGATATACTGCCCAATATCGGTATAAACCTCTACTTCTCCTTTTGGATTGATACTCGTCAGCATCTCAACACCTCCCAAACAAAAACGGAAACTCAGTTTACACTTGAGTTCCCGTTATCAAGATTCCGTTCTCGCTTTAATAAATCATATCCTTGCTCAGTTTATAATTGAGCAGTTCCTGCCAGGTGACGCCCTTTTTCAAGCATTCCTTGTATACCTCTTCAGAAGACTTATATGGCCCGAAATCCGCCCCCGGCCATTTGGATGACATAAGACTCCACTTGCCATGAAGCATGGCATAAATCGCAGCCTGCGGCTGCGTTCTGGCCAGTTCTTCATCAAGCGGATAAGTTTCTACTTCACTCATTGTCTCCGCACCTCCAAGCCTTCGTCATGACACTTGCGATATTCGGAATGCACTTGCTCATGAAATCAATCTCAACACTGTCATTTCTGACACGTGCGGAGAAAATATTCGCCGCCGTTTCTATCGGCCACCTTTTTTGCTCATAATAATCTATGGAATGAGCACCCCATAAAGCAGCAAGCATAAAAGCCCCTTGGACAGCATCATCAATACAGTCCGTTATACCGCCCAGCATTTCTTTTTTGCGCTGATACTCATCATAAAGCGCCTGTTTCTGCCGGAGAAGTTCTGCATACTTTTCCTCTCCAATGGACTCTTCCCATGCGTCGAATTTCTGACGATACTCTATCATAGCTTCATGATATTTTTCATCATAACCTTTCTTCTTCGGGACAGTTTTCACGGTCTTCCTTTTCGGAGTTGTGTATGTTTTGTAATAATCCGTGAATTTTGGTTCGACCGGCTGCCCGTGATCGTACATGAAGTTTTCCCATTCTCCATATCCGATCAAATTCCTCAACGCTTTATCCACGGCCTCAGAAATGAAGAACATATCAGGATCTGATACTCCATCAATCCACTTCCCGTCTTCTCTTCTCCTGATGCCAACGTGCTGTCCATGCTCTACATATTGAGCAGCATACTTGTCTCCCATACCAGCAAGTTCAAGCAATCCTTGTATGTCTTCCTGGGCGGCCTTCTTATATTCATCCCCATAAACAGCAATTGCGGTAGCGCCATCTTTGGTATCTGCAATCGACACCAACGGCTCCGCAATCATTTTTACCCCGGATTTCGATATCCAATTATCGCAAAAATGTCCATACTCATGCCAGAACGTTCTTGCTACATCTTCCGCAGACCTTGGGATTCCATTATGTCCAGAATCCCCATAGAACATATTGATTCTCTGATGATCAAAATTGCACGTCCCCGTTGTTGGACTCCAGATAATCTCTGCTCTTTCCAATGTTCTGTCCACAAGTTGCGCCATCCGATCATCCATGGTGTCCACACTTGCGATAATCTTTTCCCTGTAATTCCTCAAATACGGTCCTTCTTCATCACTATTGGAATAAGGAATACCATTGATACGTTTAAAACAATTCGCAGATTTCTGAAGTTTTTCTTTCACAGACTTCCTTGCCATGTCTCCTGCTTTTGTATGGACATATCCTCCATCCTGAGCCCTGAACACATCCCTGAGTCTTCCGTGTTTTTCAAGATATTTAATCCCGTCCGGTCTTTCAGGAATCACAACATCTTCCACGCCCAATGCTTTGGCCTTGAGCGCTGAATAATACTGATTTGTAGAGTAAGAAGCATTCCGAATAAACTCTTCATTCGGGATTTTTGAATACTTCGGCCCATCACCCCAGGGGAATGAATCCAGGATCATGTTCAGATCTTTTCTTTCATCATCCGTAAGATTCTCGAAGTTTCTGTCAAGAATCGTTTCTGACCATCCGAGTTTTTTGCCGAGATTGTCAACAATTTGATCGGCCTTCTGACTGTACCATTTTTGCCCAAACACCTGTCCGAAAGAATCTACTTTCTGAAGAAACTGATCCACCATATCCTGATCCTCTTCTGAAAGAGCATCATACCATCCTTTCATTTTCTTCTCAGGATGATCATGGTTAAGCATTGTGAATATCCTTTTTTGATATTCATACAATGATTCCTCAGTTCCTGTTTCGGCGTGCTGATCTTCAAGCGCACTATACTGTTCCTCTGTCAGAGAATCCAGGAATTTACTTATATTCTTCGCTTCTCTTGCGGCCTCCATGATTCCTTTAAATTCCTTGTGCCTTGCGAAAGACTTATATCCTTCTTCCTTCGACCCGGATCTGAACGCTTTCCCACCGGAACCCTTGCCGGAACCCCCGACTTTCCCGGGTCTGCCCCGATGTCCCCAGTTCCCCGATCCTTTTCCGCCGTCAATCCCCAGCAACCGGAGCGTGAACCGGACAAGATCCTCTTTGGGCCCGTTGTATGATGCCACAATCTTTCCTTTGCTCATCCGGTTCACCTCCAAAAAATAATTGTAAAAACTTGACATACTATGATATAATGATTTTGCAAGAGGACATTCGTCCCGCAGGAACCAGCACTTCTTTGGCCACCATACCCAGGGCGCGGCTGGGGATGAGTAAGTTGGTTCTGAACCTCATGCAAGCCACCAGCCACGGTTCTGCCTGAGGACTTGCAAAAATGCTTCGCATCAGCGAGGCATTTTCTTATTCAAACCTAAGGACTTTATACTTGTCACCTTTGTACAAAATAATCACATCCGCAGCGAAATCCGCACTTGTGTACATTCTGTTCCTGACAGCAATTTCAGCATCTTCAAGTGATGCTCCGCACTTATTAAGATCCATTATTATCCCACCAGGATTTCTTCGGATTTGTTTTATTCCTGTTCTCGGTCTATCGTTTAAAGCACTATATGATTTGCTGTCAGGCGTTTTAAGATCCCACAATCTTCCATTCCACAAATAATCTGGATTGCTAACCCTTTTGTTCTTATGGATTTCCTCAAGAACTCTTATATCCCCACCAAACTCAGAATGCAACCACTTTGCGATTTTTATGTCATCAACCCGATTTAAAACATCTACGCCAGGATCGATCTCAAACTTTCCTTCTCCCGGCCTTGCATTCTCTTTATACTCATTCGTTATGTCACGATATGAAGTAACATTCGCCGCCCTTTTCCCATGCAACCTTATTGGTTTGGATCTATTCTCTCTTTTTCTTGGAATTACCCTATGCTCAGGATTGTTTCCTTCTTCATGTGGTCTGTATTGTTTTGTAGATCCGCCTTTTCCAGATCCACCAACGCTCCCCGGCCTTCCTTTATGCCCGAAATTTCCAGAACCAGGCCCTCCGTCATTCACAGATGTCTCAAGAGGATCAATGCGGAAATACTTCTGCTGCGCCTGCATCCTGTCAGGAAGAGATTCATACTTTTTGTCCGGCACAGAATCGAACTGCTTCCGTCTGAGGTCTCTTTCTTCCTTGCTCATTCTATGCTCAGATTCTACAACAGTAATGATCGTTCTGTTGGTCCCCTCCTGGACATTCATAACAGTCCATTGAGCTCTGCTGTGCGCCAGCACTTCATCCTCTCCATGAGTAGACAAATGACTTACCGGAGCCGCAGTTCTGTTTTTAATGCACCTGAATACGATGTGTCTGCTATCCTCACTCGAACCTGAGAAATGATATGCCATCTCTTTATCTGACGTCCAGGAAGAGTTCATTCCTATCATCTTCACGGTACCACCAGGTTGGGCATTTTTCATGAACTCTTCGTAATCATCCTGGTCGAGCTCAATCCCGCGATAGATTTCTCCATCATACACACCATCATCATCGATGTATTTGTCGAGCGTCTCTGTGTCCGCTCTTCCCCAACTCCCGCTGAACCATGTCCCCATTTCATCCAGGATGTGCCATGCCTCCTTTTCATCGCATCCCGTCCAATCCTGGATATAAGCAAGCCTCGCAGTAGTAAAAGGATCTGTAAGTCCATTATTGGAGGATTCCCATTTCTTTTTGTACATGACTTCATCATTGATGTCAGGAGCTTTCCTTGCTTCCTTTGTGGGAGTAGGATCTCCGTTTTTCTCCATGATGTCAAAATACTGCTTCGCAAGCTCTCCGGCAGTTCCTTCTCTCCATGCCTTTACAGCATCTTCATATTCAAGGAAACCCTCCTCAAGCAGGAAATAAGACTGATCCTTTGGACTTTGACTCATGACTTCTTCTCGTTTCTGAGCGAGTTTTTCATGATACTCAGATCTTCCAGCCCCTTCTGTTGAACCGGAACTTTGCTTTGCAGATCCTCCGCGTTTCCCAGGTCGACCAGCATGACCAAAGTTCCCGCTTCCTGGTCCTCCGTCACTTATCATCCGAACCAGATTGTCAAGATCATCATCAGAGAAACCTTTGGATTCCTCTGAAATAAAGTCTCCCATGGTGAACACCTTGCCAGCATAAACACCTTCATTTGTAAACTGCTCCAGGATGCCTGTCCCCGTGTTTCTGCTGTACTTCATGCGCCCACCTCCTTACTGTTCAACTCTGACCTTCTGTTCGCTCAGGATTACTTTTGTCCGATTCAGGACAACAGTATAAGATCCGCTTTCTCCATGACCTTCTGCATTTATGGCGTCATACCCCAGCATTGCGGCGCAAACCCCTTCATCCATCGGCATCGGCTGCCTTGGATGATGAGTCCATTCCGAAAAAGAAAACATCATTTCGATATGTTTCCGATTTTCTCTGAACCAATCTTCCTGTTCCTGAGTCGCTTTCCCGTTGTACTTCATCCGGTTGATCCTGGCGTTCCCTGCAATGACACCGGCATTTCCGAGGCCAGCAGCGCCCTCTCCTTTTTCACTTGGAGATTCTGAAATGCCATAGTAATAAGCCTTCGCATAAGCCTCGACAAGATCCTTATCGATATAATCCGGGCACTCGAGCCTTGAAACAGCCTCTTCTACGAACGCTTCCTCTGACATATCGCAAGTGTTGTACCCTGATGTGATTTTGTGCCGGAGATCTCTTAACTCCTGATACGTGATGATCTTCGCGCTCGGATCAAGCGTCATAACCCTGGTTGAAGCCTGAGGATCTATTTTTTTTCTTTCACACTCGCCCTCAATCTCTGCCCAGCTTTTGTCCGACATATCTATGGCGCTCAAATAGAAGTAACTCCTACCATCAGGAGATAGCAGCAATCCATCTTTTGCGACAGTATAGATTTTTGCCTCACCAGGAACGTAATCATACATCACGGCAATCGTCATGCCCTCTTTGGGAACATCATCGAACCTTTTCTTTGTGTTCTTATCGAAATACATGAACACATTGTTTCCAGTCGGACTGTACCCGGTCGCAATGCTTTTTCCTTCCGGCGCGACCCCCGGATTCTCATCCTCGATTCTTCTTATGGAATAACGCCTGTAATGCTCCATCTCGGATAACGCTCCGCGGATTCCAGCCTCACGTTCTTTGCTGTTTGCATCCGCGTATATCCCAAGATCCTGTTCCTTGCACTCATAAACATCAAGCGCATTCCCGACCATCTGATCCGCATCATCATCGCTGATCAAAGCTCCGGTATTCATATCTGTCCAAAGATACGAATCCTCATCCATTCGGATCATCATTCTCGACCCGTCTTTGTTTACGATTAAATAAGGAATGCCGGAATACATATCACCAGTATCATCGGGCTGGATCTTGTCTTTTGTAACAAATCCATTCCCCTTTGAATCTGTGAAAACACACATTCCGGCAGAACCCATCTCGTGCATCATCCTGAAATCAGAATCAAGACTCGGGTCATCCCATTTGTAAAGCGGTTCCTGCTGATAAACACCAGCGCAATACATTCCCTGTCCATACTGCGCTCCTCCGGTTCCGCAGTCGACATACCATTCGCCAGATTCCAGCATTTCATCATAATCGGCCAGCTTTTCAGGAGTTTCCGCCGCATAAGATCTGTACAGAATCGGCATCTCAGGATGCTCTTTGATTATCCTGTCGAACTCTTCCTGTGAAACAACCTTCGGCACACCATTGAATCCCTGTTTCGCAATTACATCCTCAATCGTGGTGTCAATAACCTGTCCGAACTCAGGATCTACATAAGGCTCGATATCTTTTCTCCAGGTGTCATACGTCCTGGATATATCCTTTCCCTGGACAACCTTATTTTCTTTCCTGTCTTTAACAGGTTCTGCCTGCATCACAGCAAGCATTCGCCTGGCATACATTGAAAGCGACTCTTCTGTACCGGAATCCTTCCATTGCTTTTGCAGCGCATCCTTCTGCATTTTGTCCATCGACTTTATGAAACTTCCATAATCTTTGGACTTCTGCGCAAGTCTGTGGATCTGCTGGAACGTCTTTGTTTCAGGAATGTCTGATTTCCCGGTTTCTTCGATTTCTTCTCCGGAAGATCCGCCTTCGCCAGACCCGCCGACCTTTCCCGGTCTGCCTTTGTGTCCGAAATTGCCGGAACCAGGGCCTCCGTCATTGACTTCCTCATCCAGCCCCAGGATTCTCCTGGCAAACAAATAGGTTTCATGAGCGCTGTGATCCTTGCCGAACTCTCTGACGAGCATTGACTTGACTCCCATGCGCTCACCCCCTTACGCGACATTTCCGAACATCTTGATAAACTCTCTTCTTGTGGTCTTATGGATCGCTCCGGCTCTGTGGTACTCGAAAACATCAGGAAGGAATCTGACGTCTACAACCGGCTCCTGGTAACATCTGCAGTTGAAAGTGTTTCCAGCATGATAACTCCCATAAGGCTTGACCATTCTGTTCGCGGAAACCTTGTACGGGAACAGCGCCTCAGGATTCGGCGGATCATCATAGAAACAAACGATTCCGTTCATCCTCGCATGAGATGGCCTGGATCTTTCATCCCGTACACTTCTCCAGATGTAGCACTTGATCCCGATCGCTTCGGCCCTTGCCTGGACTATTGCTGCATTCGCTTTGGCGCTTTCCGTCCTCGCAATGCACTTCAGATTCTTGGTAATATGCTCCGGCATGATCTTCCGCAATTCTGCCTCGATCTCTTCAGGACGCTTGCCCTTGAGCATTTCCCTGTATGCGTATTGAACAATGTACTCTGCCCACTCCTGAGGCACAGTCTTGATATACGCAACATTGCTCGCGATGATTTCATTGACCCTATCACCAACAGGGCCCTTCATTTCGCTCGCGATCAGTTTGTTCAGGAGCGCTCCATTCGTTCCCTTTGCCGCCGCCTCTCTCCAGCTTTTCGCGGATGAAACCCGGACACTCCTTACCATCCTCCCAACCAGATTGTTGAGGTAAGAGGTTACTTCATTGGACTGTAGGAACTTTCTCGCTCTCTTTGGGAGCTCGTTCTTCCCGACAAACCCGTTTCGGATGTCGTTTATCAACCCTTGAAAGAGTCGCTTCAGTCCGTTAAATAACTTCTTTTCTTCAGATCTGCTTACCGGCCCCACAAGATCACTCCCTCAGAAAAGCGGCTGCCGGATTCGTCACTCCCGGCATTTAAGCAATATAGAGAAAAGGAGGCAAGTATGAAGAAAGGACGGCATATGACTTTTGCACCGCGTAAAATCAGGAAACCGGCAAACCTGATGCGGCCGCCGGTTCACCACGCCGCCAGCCTTTACCCTCTGACACGCCCGCTTACAAACGGGAGGCACGTATGCAGCAAGGCCGGGACGGTTTTGTTTGATTATCCGAACACTTTTTGTACCAGGTCGTGCATAAACCTCGGTTTCACGGCCTTCTGCCGCTTCAGAGTCTCACTCTGCACCTTGTCCTGAGGATCACTTCCCCAGTAATGCCGGTTTTGTTTGACTATCCTTCTGGCGCCTTCAAGATCTCCATTTGCCGCCAGCTTCGCGACCTGGGCTTTCACCTTGCGGATGTGTCGATTCTGCTGGGCGCTTCCTTCGATCTTCTGCCTCATGCTCAGATTCGACCATTCCTCGCGCTCCCTGTTCGCCTTGTTCACACTTGCGGCCGTTCTCTTTGGATCTCTCGCTTCAGGAATGCCAGCGGTTGGGTTCGCGATGAACTTTGCCCTCTGTAACAACCCCGGCTTTTCATTTTCATGATGCAACGCGGATTTCTTCTGGTATCCAGGAGGCGGCCCGCTCCCAGGTCCTCCGTCTTCCGCTCCCTTCTCCCGGAACATCCGAATATACTCTTTGGCCTTTTCGATGTCACCGGACTGCGCAGCGCTCATGACCTTTTCTTTCAGATCCGCTGCATCCCTGACCTCTTCCTGTTGACCTTCTACGGCCTGTTCCGGCTCTTCCTGACCTTGGGTGAGTTCTTGTCCACCAGCTTCAGGAGGCATCTGCTCCTGCTCGCCCTGCGCTTCAGGAGGCATCATTCCGCCCTCCGGCATTCCGCCCATTGCAGCCATCGGGTCCTGCATCTCTTCGCCCTGGTCAACTTCATCATCGGCTTTTTCAATGTCCTCATCCGTGATGTTTGTCCATGCGTTGATCGGCTTTCCGGACTCTCTGAGCTCCATGAGCGCCAGCCTCTGCGAAATCAATCCGGCCTGGAATGCCTGGATCACCGGACTTGACGCCTGTCCCATGATTTCCGCTCTCTCGGAAGGAGTGGTGGTACCCAGCGGCTCGAACACAATTTCAAGATCCTCAGGAACCTCGCCCCAGAGAGACATCGCCATCACAGGAAGCAGTTTTTCAAGCGCCGGTTTCAGGACTCTTTCCTGAAGCTGGGAGATCATTTCGTAGTAATTCTTCATGTCGGATTCGCCTGTGGCATTCATGCCCTGAGGCGCTCTTCCGAACAACTTTGTTGCCGGGATCTCTGCCGCTCCGGCCATGTCCATCATGAACGTCTCGTAGACTTCTGCGACACCAGCGAATGAATACGGGTGCTGTTCGTATGAGTCCTCGGTCCCCATCAGCGCAAGGCCAAAACTCGTTCTCAGACGATTCATTTCTTCGATTGTCCGATAGACCTGTTCCCTCTGCTGCTGCGTACCCATGCCCAGGACTTCGCCGTAATCGCTGATTTTCAATGCGGCCACATTCGCCTGGAAGATCAATTGTGCAATGTTCGCGCTGGAAGCATTGCGCTTTTGCAGTTCCTCATACACGTGTTCAAGAACAGAAGCGCCCCAGTAATCCGCCGCGATTTCTTCATCAATCGGCAGCCTCTGTCCCTTGAACAACAGAAGTCTGCTGTGGTGGACTCTCAGGATTTCTCCCGATTCCTCATCGAGATTTACATCATAATACTTCGGATATCCGAACTCGACATCATCCATGTCCTCTTCGAGCTCCAGGGAAGGGAAGATCCCCCTTGTTTTATCAACCACAATAAGTCCCCTGAAGCACCCGGGCTGGAGCATCTCATAATCCAGCGGCTGATCCAGCATATCCTCCTGGCCCTGAATTACCATTACAGCAGCGGCCCCACCATACAGTCTTGCCCACCGGATTGCATCTGTGATTTCTTGCTGGACGCTGTGTTTCGCTTCCATCTTTGCCAGCTCATCGAGTCTCTGCTGATCGATTTCACTTGCCAGCGAATACCAGGATCTTGTCATGTCCTCAGTCGGTGTGTCAATGATCCTTGCGGCCAGCCAGTTCTCCCGGTACATAACTGTGAGCAACTCATAGTCATATGAAACGGAGTGCCGCTCATAATCATTCGCCTTTGACAGAACAGAGGCTTCACCCAGGTGTGCCAGGCTATTGATGAATCCGTCTTTTGCAATCGTCGTTTTTTCCTGGACAACAGGTAAACTCGGCTTTGCAGGACGCTTCCTGCGCTTCCTCGACATTATGCCGCCTCCTCTCTGTTCCTTGCTACCCGATCCATCCTGGATCTGTTTGTCAATGTTTTGACCAGGTACCTCATAGCGTCCATAGCGTGGTCCTTCTGTTTGACCGGCTTTTCTTCTCCGCGCTCTTTGGCTTTCTGATCCCAGACATATGTTTCGAGCTCCTGCCTCAGTTTGACACAGGTCTTGTCCGCTTTTACGGCGCCCATCTGAATCATGGAGGCCGTTGTCCTGATGCCCTCCAGGACATCATTGACCGCGTTTTTCACCCGATATCCTCTGTTCCTGAGCTCCAGCTTAAAGTCCTCGGCAGACGGGTCGACTATGATTTGCACGTTTCTGTCTCCATCCAGGAACTCATCCAGATCATCCGCGTGCTGCGATGTCGTTTTCTGCTGCTGGTCTGCCGTTGAATCTTGATAATACTCTTTCGTGATCCAGAACGTATCTCCATCGTCATAACAATCCAGGAAAACAGTCGGGTTTGTCGTGCCATAGTCGACCGCCACATAATGATTGCAGTAATTCTCGAACCACGGATGCTCTGTTTCTTTGTCGAATCCGTTTCTTTCTTCCTTCCAGCAATCGAATATCACGCCCTCTGCGGCGCACCACTTGCCCAAGATGTACCTCTGGTAGAACACTCCAATGTACATCCTGCGATATCTTTCCTTGATCCTCTCCGTAAGAGACAGGTTGTCCTCCATCGTGAAATGCAGATACAACAGCCTTTTTTCAAGATACTTGTTGACCCAATTGATCTTGAACCAATGAAGTCTGCCCTCAGGGTTGCAGTTGAACCAATACTTTGATCCTTCCACGGAGCAACGGCCTGTTGCCTGGTTCACAAAAGACTCCGGCATCAGGGCTACTTCATCGAATAAAACCCCGGCCAGCGTCATGCCCTGGATAAGATCCTGGGAAGATTCATCCCGGCCTCCGAAATAATAGAAGTAATTCTCCACTCCATTGCCGGATATGATTATCAATTTCTCGGATCTCTTCTCGGTGACCTCATACCCTCTGCTGACAGCAATCCTTTTGAAGTCCCTCAGGACATTTCTCCTGAGTGATCCGATTGTTTTGCCGCATAAGGCGAATGTCTCACCGTCAAAACAATTCATCGCCCACAGCATGAACGAGGTTTCCATTGATACGGTCTTGCCGGATCTGATCGCGCCATCCGCTATGATCCCGTCATAATCCTCGAACGGAGATCCCGGAACCCACCACGTCAGGACTTTCTTCTGCTTCCGGCTGAACGGCTGGAACTTGAAAACATCACTCGGAGTCTTCGATTGTGTCGGGAGTGTCACCACCATCATCGAACACCTCCCTGGCCGTTCCCATCATTGCATCCATAAATCCGTCGCTTCCGCGTATTGCGGCTATTGCGGCCTTCTGCGCTTTCAGCTTCTCTTTTTCAAGAACCATCTTTGGATCTTCACCCAGCATCTCATGGTAGTATTTGACCGCTCCGACATCACCCTTCTGTGCCTTTTGGATCATCGCCACCATCGTGAGTTTCTCCATCGTGTAAGATCCATCATCAGGATCTCCGCCGATCTCCATGATCCTCTTGGCCATCGCTGTTGAGATGACAGGACGCATTGCGAGGATTTCTTTCAGATATGCCCTGGACGCGTTCTTCTTGCGTTTTGCGATGCCGGAAGCAATGCCGCCTTTTTTTCCATTCTTCGCGGCTTCTTCACGGTTTTGATCGGATGTAAAGGGCTTAAGATTTTGCTCATTCGCCATCCTGCATCACCGGCCTTAATAACTGTCGGGCAACCTCATGCGCTATCCTTGCCATCATCACAGGAGGAACACTCATTCCACACACATACTGCGGAGACTGATCCAGGAAATCATAGTCCTGGGGGAATGTCTGAACATTGATAAAGTCCTGAGGCCCGAGCCTCTTCTTATCGAATGCCCGGTAATAACTTCCTCCGCTTGCGATGGTTCCGCAGACTCTGTTGTCCTGCCAGATGTACTGATTGAAGCAGGATCTCTTTCCAAGGACCCTCTCATTGATGTCCGAGATTGCTCTGTCTTTATCCGACAGATTTTCCAGGAGCATCTTTGTTACGCATCCGTCTTTCAGCTCGATTCCATGCTCTGTTCTGACTTCTCCGAATAAGATCGGTTTCTCATGGAATCCGAGTTTGATCTTGGGGAGATTCAGATCCTTTCTCCTGGCAATGAAAAAGACGCGTTCCCGCGCCTGTGGTACACCCATAAATGCCGCATTCAGGAGGAAGAGCTGCGGATCATATCCAGCTTCCCGGAATGCCTTGAAGATCTCATTCACATATCCTTTGGCGTTTCCGAGAACAAGTCCTTTGACGTTCTCTGCGATTACTACCTTCGGCCGGAGTTTGTCCACAATCTTGATGAACTCAAAGAACAGATCATCCAGCCTCTGCGCTTTCTGTCCCTCGCGGAACTTCTTCTCCTTCCCCCAGGCTTCTTCACGTTCACCAGCCTGAGAGAACACACTGCAAGGAGGAGATCCGTCCAGGACATCCAGGGTAAACAGCTCAGGAGGAAGATTTTCATTCGGGATCTGCCGGAACTCGCGAACATCCATCAGATAATTGTGCTTCGGATGGAGATTCGCGACATACAATTTGTTCATGGCCTGATCGATTTCGCAGTTACCGATTACATTGTACCCGGCGAGTTTGTATCCCATCGAAGATCCGCCGCCGCAGGAGAAACATGAAAATACATTGAGGCCGTTCTTCTCTACGGAATCAAGATCTCTGAGATACCACTTCCAGTTAAGATTCACTAAAATGGAATCCGCATTCAGGACACTCATACTCGAAGGCCTCATCCTCGAAATCATCGGCATTGAACTCCATGCCTGTGTCCTTGATGTCGTAAACATCAGGAATGTCCATCGGCTCAAATCCAAATTGGATCATGTCGATTTCATCGCCGATGTCATCCAGATACTCTCCGAGCAGCGGCATATCCCATACCGCCATCTCTGCCACCCTGTTGTCTACCAGCCGATATGCCTTGACCTGATCTTCTGTCAGATCATACGCTTTGATCGTCGGCACTTCTTTCATGCCGATCTTTCTTGCAGCCAGGAGTCGTGTATGCCCGGCAACAATCACATCGTCTTTATCAATGATAATCGGCACCAGGAAACCGAACATTTGAATTGATGCCGCAACCTTGTCCACCGCATCCCGGTTGTCCCTCGGATTCCGTGAATAGGGAACGAGCTCAGATACTTTCCGGTATTCGATTTTCATTCTTCATCGCCCTCCTCGAAATCTGCTGAAGAGTAATGAATGGCCATCTTGCGCGGGATCTTCTGCCCGCACCTCGGACAGGTGACCCATTGCTCGTCTTTTTTCTTGCTCTCCTTCTTCTCCGGCTTCAGATTGAACCCGAATACGGTCATGTCCATCACGCCAATCAATTCATCCAGCTCTGTAAACAGCAGCCCTTTGTCCCATCCGGCATACTCACCGGTTTTGTTGTCCGCCAGCTGAAACGCTTTTAACTGCTTCTCCGTGAGCTGATCCGCAACAACACAAGGGATGGATTTCATCCCCAATTCGAGTGCCGCCTTGTATCTGGTATGACCAGCTACGATTTTTCCTTCCTTGCTAATGACAATCGGCGTCTTGAATCCGAATGCGGCAATCGACTCCTTAACACCAGGAACTGCGGCATCATTCTTTCTCGGATTGGTTGGATCTGGCTTCAGATCTTCGACATTCCACTCTTCTACGGTGATCCTGTCCTGCATATGTCCTCCTTATTACAAAATCCGCCAGGATTGGTTGTCCTGCCGGATGCGATACAGAAGAAAGAACCACCGTCTTGGTGGTTCTGTTGTCTCTTTACATTTTTCCTTGATTGTATCATACTACCGTATAAAACGCCTGTCAAGTGGTCATTTTCGTGCCATAATGAAAATCTTCGGATGGGGGATCTCTGTCCACCCTTAATCCGAGAGATTATACCTTCGGATGAATCCTGTTCCGGCAAGTCCTCGGAAGTGCAGCAACCATGCCTCTCCAGTTCTTGATGTTGCTCTCCTTCTAATGGATCTCGCGGTTAATTCCCTTTGCTACGCTTCTCGCCAGCCACCTCGGGCTTACTGTCCCGTTCAGTCTGCTTTCCCTCTGCGTCCTGCGGATCATTCGCTTCTTTTCCTGCGTCATTTTCATTCACCCCCTTTATCCCGATAAATCCGAACAGGAACTCCCTGAAGCAACCAGGACAAAGATCCAGCTTGCTCTCCTGTCCATGACTTGCACAATAGATCTCGATCTCGTTTCCTCCCTGGATGATCTGTCCGCACCTGTCACACGCCACCATGACTCTTTTCACGTCCTCTCACCACCTTTACTATAATCTCGATTATTTTAAATGCTACCAGAATCCATGCCGGCGCCAGCACCCATACCCAGGACCATTCGATCACGCCACACAACTTCAACGTAATGAAAATAAGCTGAAGCGCCTCATTGAACGTTAATCCTCTATACTCGATCTTTTCGCTTTTTCTTTCATGACCGCTTTGTTCCATCCTTCTACTGCCTCCGCCAATGTTCTTCCTCTTTCTCCGATGAATCCACATCTGCTGCACTTGAACTCAATAAACCCATGCCCGGACCATTCTTCTCTTCTCTGGCTCCCGCATAAACACGGCAATTTCGCGAGGCTCTTTCTTGGAGGATCTATAAGATTCAAGGCATCTTCCACCAGGAAGCTGATGCAGCTCCGGTCTTCCATCCCTCCATTGGCGCCAGCAATATCACTATAAATGCACCCGTCCCCACAGCACCCGCTCTTGCAAATCCTCAAGGCATTGATAATCTCACTTCTTTTGCTCACCCTTTACCTCCGTCTTTGTTCCAAATCCACACAGCAAGCCTGATTGTCGGCATATTCCGTCCGCACCAATGGCAGTTCTCACATTCCAGATAGAACCTCTTCCATCTATGCAAAAGACGGTCATTCAGTCCTACTATGCGTGAATTGCAATCAGGACATTTGTTCGCCTTTGACTTGAGTTTCTTCCACTTCTTATCAACTCTTTCATGACGTTCCCGGAGTTCTTTGTCAAGTTCATCTGCCAACGTCATCTGAACACCACCTCTCCATCTCTGAAGAATTGCTCGTTCTTTGAACCGCAATGCGGACAGTATCTTGATAGTTTGTCCTTTGGTTTTGTTACACGGTCAAATATCTTCATGTGGCATTCAGAGCAATAAATCCCTTCATTTGCACACATATCCAGAATCACCCAATGTCCTTCTTTTTCATGCTTTGGTACAACGTGCATCATGGTGTCGATGGACAGAACACAATATCCTTCTGCCAATCCGTATTCGTCTATGCCGTGATAGATATACCGCACAACCGCATCAAGTTCTTCGCCCGTATATTGTTTCCCGTCCCAT
>Ga0310786_10000472_pt1 | contig 65384 bp, 57 predicted proteins | sample AusTroGonzalo_MG_FD_203881 | JGI IMG/M metagenome (GOLD analysis project Ga0310786, IMG submission 203881) | Bovine rumen microbial communities from tropical cattle in Woodstock, Queensland, Australia - Gonzalo_03 (v2) (version 2) | ecosystem: Host-associated > Mammals > Digestive system >...
ATTGCTCACGTGTTACTCACCCGTCCGCCACTAAGTTAATTAAGCAAGCTCAATTAACTCCGTTCGACTTGCATGTGTTAAGCGTGCCGCCAGCGTTCGTCCTGAGCCAGGATCAAACTCTTAATTAGGTTGTATCCTAATACTGCTTTTGCAGTAATATGATCTCAGTCTTTTTTATTCGGTTAACCGAATTACTGACGTTGCAATTTTTTCGTCTTTGCTTGACTTCCATTCTTCTTCGTTTCCTCAAAAGAATTTATCAAGGGTTCTTTGTATTCGTCGTTATTCAATTTTCAAGATGCCTGTGAATTCCTTTCGGAACTCTCTGTCATTTCCGACAGCTTTATTATTCTATCACACCGAGCGAAGAATGTCAAGGGGTTTTTTGAGATTTTCGCGATCCGATATATCTGTTCAAAATACTTGGCTTATTTTATAGATATTACACAAACAGACGGCATCCGACTAAAAAATCAGCCGCCCGATAACCGACTCGGGCGGCACAAATTCACGATATGTTAACTCTTTACCAGCCCATATCCGAGCGGATAAACTCTGCAAGATCCTCAGCAGATTTCTGATGTGTTTTTTCCGTGGGATGCCAGTCGGCAACGAGGCCGTCATTCTGCATATCCTGCATTCTGAACAGGAACGTGCGGACATTATCATCGCCTGTTTCTTCGGTATAGATCCTTGCAGCGTCCTCAACACAGCTGTTCAGGCGGCCGTCCATAATGCCGAGGGTGCAGAAGATACGTGCATTGGGATTTTTTTCGCGGACCGTTTTGAGAAATTTCACATAAGAAGTTGTATAGTCCTCGCGGCGTTTGGGATCCTCCCCTGCGTAGCTCGCGTCATTTGTTCCGAGGTTAATGACCACGGCATCGGGCTGAAAAGCCGAAAAATCCCAGGCCATACTCTGAGGGGTCACGCTCCCGAAGCCTTTGGAGTTTGTGTATGCAAGTTTTTCGTAGACCTTCGGCACCTGCTGATTGGGCACCTTTTTGCCGCTGTCGGTATAACCGGAGATTATGCCCCACCCGCTGTAGGAAAAGAGGCTGTAATCGGCATCGAGGAGACGAGCGGTCTTGAAAGCATATGCTTTTGTACAGTCCTCGGTAGAGGTAGAGAAATGGTGATCCTTATCCTCATCGTCAACTCCGTAGCCGCAGGTTATGGAATCTCCGATGAACTCTATCTTATGAGTTCTTGCAGGGGCAGGTTTGATGCTTCCGCCGGCTGCATCAATAGCTGTGACAGCACAGCAGGAGTGAGCAGCTTCGGAGAGTTTGATTATCTGCACGGTGACAGGCTCGCTGCCCTTGCCTTTGATCTCTATATCCTTAGGGGTATCGGGGAGCATCTCATCAGCCTTGCGTTCACCGTCAACATAGACAGCCACGCGGGGCTCCTCCTGCCCGCCCGAGCGGTTTCCGACCATAGTGATCTTCAGGGTATCGCCCGTAAACACGAATTCCGCGCCGGATCCCGACAGTGCGAGCCAGAGTTCCTTATCGTTCTCGTATGTTCTTCCGACTTTTTTCACATTGAACAGTCCGTTCATTTCTTCGACCTCATTTCCGTTTCCTCTCTTATCACCGGCACCGCACCCGACAAGAGCAGTGCAAAGCAGCACAGAGAGTACTGCTGATACAATTCTTCTAATGTGCATACCTTTTCCTTTCTCTGTAAAGGAGGATCATCCGATGCGTTTATTTATCCAGCCGCTTGCCGACATCTTATATTTGATAGCTGCAAACGCCGCCACCGTACCGCAGAGCCAGAGCGAAAGTTCTATCGCATACTTGACGTAGAACATTCCGTAATCGTCCTGTGTCAGGACTTTCAGATCAGAGAGATCCCTTCCGGGTACCACAAAGGCCTCCCTGTACTTTACCGTATTCGGGAAGACATTTTTGACATACAGATACAACGCCGCAAGACAGAGACCTGCTGCAACTATATAGAACATGGTATGTCTTACCACAGCGGTGACATCATTCGGTGCAAATGACAGCGTGGAAACCACTGTGACCGCTATCCATATCAGCAGTTTTATCCATCCGTGATAACTGTCCTGAAACATTATATCTCTTTCGATAAAGAAAGTATACCACATTGCCCCAACATGGAGACCCATTCCGAGCAGCGCCCAGATCGGAGCAAGTTTTTCAAACAGATTGGTCTTACGCTGCATCATAGCTGCCATTGAAGTCCGCCTCCTTATTCATCAAGCTTGAGAACAGACATAAAGGCTTCCTGCGGGACCTCGACGGTACCCAGCTGGCGCATACGCTTCTTGCCCTCTTTCTGTTTTTCCAGCAGTTTCTTCTTACGGGTGATATCACCGCCGTAGCACTTGGCAAGAACGTCCTTGCGCATAGCCTTGACGGTCTCTCTGGCGATGACCTTGCCGCCGATAGCCGCCTGTATAGGCACTTCAAAAAGCTGTCTCGGGATATTCTCCTTCAGCTTTTCGGCGATACGTCTTGCTCTTGCATAGGCCTTCTCGGTATGAACGATAAAGGACAGCGCATCCACCACATCACCGTTAAGGAGTATATCCAGCTTGACGAGCTTGCTCGGAGCATAGCCAAGCATTTCGTAATCGAAGGAAGCATAGCCTCTTGTTCGGGATTTCAGCGCATCGAAGAAGTCATAAACTATCTCGTTGAGGGGAAGCTCATAATGGAGTTCCACACGGGTCTCATCGAGGTAGGTCATATTCTTGAAGTTGCCTCTTCGCTCCTGACAGAGTTCCATTATATTGCCCACAAATTCCGAGGGCGAGAGTATATCTGCCTTGACCATAGGCTCCTCGGCGGAGGCAATGTTGGCAGGATCGGGATAGTTGGTGGGGTTGTCGATATAGACGGTGGAGCCGTCGGTGAGATTTACCTTATATATAACAGAAGGTGCTGTTGTGATGAGGTCGAGGTTATACTCTCTCTCCAGACGCTCCTGTATGATCTCCATATGCAGCAGTCCGAGGAAGCCGCATCTGAATCCGAAGCCGAGGGCAATAGATGTCTCGGGTTCAAAGGAGAGGGATGCATCGTTGAGCATGAGCTTTTCGAGTGCATCGCGGAGATCGGGATACTTTGCGCCGTCAGCAGGATAGATACCCGAGAAGACCATAGGGTTCACCTTTTTATAGCCTGCAAGAGGTTCGGAGCAAGGAGTGTCGGCATTGGTGACGGTATCACCCACACGGGTATCGCCGATATACTTGATGGAAGCGGCGATATATCCGACTTCACCTGCATGGAGCTCGCCCACGGGAACGAGGTCTGTAGCGCCCATATAACCGATCTCGGTGGTCTGGAACTCTGCGCCTGTAGCGAAAAGTCTTATGCGGTCTCCTACCTTGATATGTCCGTCCTTTACGCGGACGAAGACAATAACGCCCTTGTAGGAATCGTAGTAACTGTCGAAGATAAGTGCTTTGAGAGGTGCATCGTCATCACCTGCGGGGGCAGGTATATCTGTTATGACACGTTCAAGCACCTCTTTGATATTGGTACCCATCTTTGCGGAGATGCGCGGTGCATCCAGCGCAGGTATGCCGATGATGTTCTCCACCTCGCGGCAGACTCTGTCGGGTTCGGCAGAGGGCAGATCTATCTTGTTGACCACAGGCAGGACTTCAAGGTCATGCTCTATTGCAAGATAGGTATTGGCAAGGGTCTGAGCCTCTATGCCCTGTGAAGCGTCCACAACAAGAACTGCTCCCTCGCAGGCAGCAAGAGAACGTGACACTTCGTAGTTGAAGTCAACGTGACCCGGGGTGTCGATAAGATTGAAAACATAGTCCTCGCCGTCATCGGCATGGTATTTCATCCTGACGGCACGTGCCTTGATGGTGATGCCGCGCTCGCGCTCGATATCCATATTATCGAGGAGCTGGTTTTCCATATCCCTGAGAGCGACTGTTTCGGTCAGTTCGAGGATGCGGTCTGCAAGGGTGGACTTGCCGTGATCTATATGCGCGATTATGCTGAAATTCCTGATATGGCTCTGATTCATTGCGATCTCTCCTGTGCATACTTTTACATATCTGTCATTATACCATATAAGACGGCTTTTGTCTACTCTATTATATGAATTCCTTTCAATCGATCCTTTTACACGTATCGGGCAGTGCTTCCGCAGGCAAAAAACGCCCCCGGGGAACTCACACTTTTATGTGCATCCGCGGGGGGGATCTGTAATAATTCGCTATGCCGAACCGATCTCCAAGTCAGTCTCCGGATATCATCTACCTGTATTTCCGTTCGGGATTATTCAGATAATACTCCTTCTTGTCCTCATACATACGCTCATCGGCGATACGCATAGCTTTGAGGATATCCATGTCTCCCTCAACAAAGCAGACTCCCACTGCAAAATGGACGTTCTCTGCACTTGCAGACTGTTCTCTGAGCCTTTTAAGCCTTGCTGACATCTCATCCTTATCTGCGTTCTCGGATATTATCATAAACTCGTCTCCGCCTGCGCGGTAGATCTCGCTGTCGTAGAATACACCGTGAAGTATGGCAGCCGCAGTTTTGAGAAGCTGATCGCCTGCGCTGTGACCGTTAACGTCATTGACCTGTTTCAGTCCGTTCAGATCAACAAACAGGACAGCACAGGGAGATTTCATCCTCTTCTTTCCGCTCTTTATCGCATCGACTGTATTGTTCATGGTATTGCGGTTCTTCACACCGGTGAGTATATCGATCGAGCTGAGCACCTCAAGCCTTTTAAGCAGCTGATAATTCGATATCTCCGAAGCGATAAAATACGTGGAAAGTTCCAGTGTTTCTTTGATCTTTACGGTATTGTCCACATTGAAATCGCTTGCAAACATATATCCCAGCAGCGAACCGTTGTAGTTCAGCGGGAACACAACGATACTGTCTACCCCTGCGCCGTTGAGCGACTTATACCATACAGGGTTGACAGACTCCAGCCATTTCATATCATCCTGATCCTTGATGATGATACAGGTGCTGTCACCGATGGTATCCTTCCAGGTTTCCGCGATCTCATAAAAGCCGCTGTTAATGTAATTGTCTATGGAATCGGCTGCAGCCTCGTCCCTGAATGACTCACAAAGATTGGTGCATCTGCGTTCATTCTCATCAACAAGGAGTATGCAGCAATATTCCGAATCACATATTTTGCGGATATCCTTTATAACTTCGCTGAAGGTCTGACGGGTGTTGTTTGCTCCGCGGAGTTTGATGCAGGTCTGCAATACTGCGGCAGAGGTATCGGCAGAAAGAGTCGCCCTCTGTTCGGAATCGACAGCAGGTGTAACATCGTAAGAATATATACAGTACGCGATGTTTTCCTTGTCTGATTCCAGCGGAAGAAGGAACATATTCAGCCAGAGCCCCATCTGCGGCAGACTGACATAGGAATGAAGAGGCTGTCCGTTAAACGCGCATCGGCAGCAGAAATCTTCAAAATTCTTATTTTCGGGCAGGTATTCGGCATAGGGAGAATCAGGGATGAACGGGCGGTGCATAACGTTCATCATATCATCGCAGTGAGCCTTGTTTCCTGCGGCTATACGTATATTCCCGTATCTTCCGTCAGGGAACCTCTCAACAGAAATAATACAGGTCTTACTTTTATAAACGGAAAGTATCTTATCTAAATCCATAATAAGCCCCCTGCAAACGATCATTATTTATGATATTATAACACAATTTTTTGAAAATTACAATACCTTACCGTCAAAATGACGAATTATCTAAAGCATATACATCTTCGCTCCGAGAGCACGCGGCGCCTTTTATCCGATTGACAGCAGTTCGCCGTTGTGGTATAATAATATGATAAGATCGCAGGAAGGAGAAGTCAGCGTGAGCAGGGATCAGAAACGTTCGGAATCGGCAAAAAGATTTGACAGGAAAATAAAGATCAAAGCCGCAGTAGGTGCAGCGGTATGCTCCCTTGTGATCGGTACCGGCGCCGCCGGATATCTGTATTACGACTCGTTCTATTCTTCGGGATGGCATACTCACGATGACGGTACCTATTATATACTTCCCGACGGAGAACGTGCTGTCGGTATGCAGCTGATAAACAACAGCACCTATATCTTTGACAGCAACGGCATGATGCTCAAAGGCTGGCAGGAGTTTGAAGGCGAGAAATACTATCTCGATGACTCGGGCGTATTGCAGAGAGGACGCATCACAATTGACGGCGAGGAATACTATCTCGCCGATGATTCGGGTATACTCAGGACAGGTCTGCGCGATTTCAACGGCATCGAGTTCTTTTTTGACGATCACGGCTTCCCAAGCGGAGGCATCAACGGTGATAATGATTCGGCACGTTTTTATGACGAGAACGGCAGGCAGTCCACCGGCTGGACAAAAAGAGACGGTATGCGCTACTATTTCAGGAGCGACGGCACCATGGCTACGGGTCTGCTGGAGATAGACGGCAATATATTCTCTTTCTCCCCCGACGGACATATGCTCACAGGCGTGCAGACCTTTAACGGTCAGGTGTATGACTTCGGAGAAAACGGTGCAGCCTTCAAAGGCTGGCGCGAGATCGACGGTAAATTCCAGCACGCCGATGAACAGACCGGCGCTATGAGCAACGGTTTCTGCGTAATTGACGGCAAGACCTACTATTTTGATACCGACTTCTTCATGGTGACAGGCAGTGCCGAGATCGGCGGCAAAAAGTATATGTTCAGCAGCGATGGTGTGATGTTCACAGGCTGGTATGCCGATGACAGCGGAGACAAGTATTATTACGGTGAGGACGGTGCCGCAGTCACAGGTACGGTCAATATAGACGGAGACCTGTACAACTTTGCCGATACAGGCAAGCTCAGACGCGAATGGTATGTGGATCCGGAAACAGGCAAGGCTTACTACTTCGGCAAGGACGGCGTGGTGCAGTCAGGCTTTATGTGCGAAAAGGATGACGTTTACTACTTTGACCCCGTCACCCACGAAGCCGTCTCGGGATGGCTCAACGTTTACCCTTACCCCGAAGAATTCAAGGCAAGGATAGAAAAGTACATCAGCGATATGAAAGCTGGCAGCAGCGGCTACAACAGCGGTTACGATCTTCTGGCTAAAAACGCTTACAACGCTATCGGTGAAGATGTATTCAAGCAGCAGTATTTCCATGAAGACAACAAGATGGCACAGGGTTTCACTACCCTCGGAGGAACTACTTTTTATTTCGATCCGATCACAGGCATAAAGGCTACGGGCTGGAGAGAGATCGAAGGCAAGAAATACTATTTCGGATACATGGGTGCAATGGTCACAGAACCCACAATCGTTGACGGTGTGTACTATGTCTTCACCGAAAAAGGACAGCTCGCAAAAGGCATAGTCGAAACAGGCGGCAAGATCAGATACGGCACAAGCGACGGCTCCTCAACGGACGTGTGGGTCAAGGGACAGCTGGTCAAAGAGGGCGAAGACACCTATTATATAGGACCCGACGGATATGCTCTGACAGGTCTGCAGACCGTTTCAGGAAAATACTACGTATTCGGCAATGACGGAAAGCTGATAAAAGGATTTGCTTCTCTCGGCAGCGATCTCTATTATATGACCGAGAACGGAGCAGTCATCAACAAGTGGGTGACTACCGAGGATAAAAGCAGATACTACTTCGGCAGCAACGGAAAAGCCGCATCAGGCTGGACAGATATAGACGGTATAACCTTCTGGTTTGACAGCAGCCACCATATGGCTGACGGTCTTACCGAGATAGACGGCGTGAAGTACTACTTCGCTGGCGGAGGACTCAGAAGAGGTCCCACCACCTTTGACAATAAGCTCCATGTGCCCAATGAGAAAGGTGCCCTCGTAAAGGGTTGGGTCACCTGGAACAACAAACGCTACTACTGCGAGGAAGAAGGCATCCCCCTTGTCGGCGTCACAAAAGAGATCGACGGCGTAAGCTATACTTTCGGCAGCGACGGTGCACTGATCTGACGCGCAAAAGTAGGTTTCCTTTTACTTTTGCGTTGTAAATAAGATAAATCGGAATTTGTCTGACTGATTTGCTGACTATCCATTATTTACAAGGCTTTTGAGTCTTCGTATCGTAAACGGAATGAGACAGAAGGTAAACACGGCGGATTAATGTTTTATTTGGAGGATACATATATGGTTGTTATAAAAGAATCAACCCATGCAGACATCAAGGATATACAGAGACTTTGGGCTGATGAAGATGTAATGAAGTATATCTGGCCGGGCGGATTACATGAAACGGAAGACGCTGTGCGGGAATGGTTAGACAGACATATCTCTGCCAGACCCAAACAAAATCACTATTCGATTTTTGAAGATGGTAAATACTGTGGTGAGACTCATTATGGTATAGACGAGACGACGAGAAGTGCTGCTTTGGATATCAAGTTGTTTGAATTTGCCAGAGGACGGGGGATTGCAACGCAGGCGTTGGAATATTCAATTAAAGAAGCATTTAAAAACGGCGCAGAAACACTGTGGGTAGATCCGCATCCGGATAATACCAAAGCAATATCCCTATATCAGAGACTTGGTTTTATCCAAAAAGAAATGCCTAAACATGTTATTGCTATGGGAGAAGACCCGGATAGATTTGTATATATGGAACTACGCAAAGAGTGAAACTATATGGTGGCTGCCATTATTGACAAATATGGCGTATGTCGGTGGATTTCAATTTAACAAACTCCTGTTTATCTCAGGAACACTCTTGTAAAAAGAAAGAATGATAAAGGCTTGGCAGTCAACTGCCAAGCCTTTTGTATTTCGTATAAGCTGACTCAGAATCTGCTGTTTTCAAGTAGCCAGCGGGCGACTCCGTCCGAAGAATTACTGCCGATAACCGCAGTGGCGCACTCTTTGAGTTTCGGGTGCGCATTCTCTACAGCATAACATTCATCAGCCGCACGGAACATATCAAGATCGTTCAGGCCGTCTCCAAAAGCCACAACTCTTTCGCAGCCGAGAAGATCTTTCAGACGGGCTATCGCTGATGACTTTGACACTCCTTTTGGCATGACTTCAAACATAAGTGCATCCGAGTAGATATCCCTCTGGAGCAGACAGCGGTATTTGTCCTTGTAGCGCGAATAGAATGACGGTAGGATGTTGTCCCAGCCTATACAGTTTATATAGAAGATCTCGCCGGAATAAAGCTCATCCTCGGTAAAGCAAGGGCACACGCGCTCATCGTCACGGGTGTCGATAAACTCCTTTGCCTCATCGGAAGATCTCTCGCGGATGAAGGAGAACCTCTCCCTGCCCTGCTTGAAGGCATAGACTATAGGATAAACGCCTGCATCTCCGAGTTCATGCAGAAGATCAAGGACGCTGCTGTCGAAGGGATTGCTTGTGATAAGACTGCCGTCCGCGTTGTCGATTATCATTGAGCCGTTGTAAGTAATAACAGGGAAATGAGCGGTAAATCCAGCCGCTTTCCGTGCAGTGACGATAGATCTCGCAGTTGCGTATGAGAAGATCAGTCCCCTGCCCACAAGCTCATTGATCGTCCTGTTGGTGAAATCCGAGGTGAACTGATCCTCCCGAAGAAGCGTTCCGTCGAGATCCGATACATACAATGTCTTCATAGTGTCCTCCTTTATCTGCGTGTGAATATCTTTTGCAGCCTGAGCTGAACGGATGTCTGCACAATCAAAAAGCCCCTGCCTCATCCTCTCAGGGATGCAGCAGGAGCCGCAGAGCTGCTGTTATTCTGTTTAATGCCGCAGTCATGCTTTCCGTCCCGATGATGTTTCTTTTCTCAGATGCCGAAGTTGACGGTACAAACTGACCAAAAACCCTCATAATGAACCTCCTGCAAGACAGATGCGGCCATGTTCTCTTCACAAGACCATTTTACCGCATCCCGATGCAATTGTCAAGAGGCTTTTTGCAGTGCTTTAAACTGCGGAAGATATGCACAGAATTATCAACCTTACAGCGATATTAATGGATGTTATGACGAACATTTGTCCGCCGATAGCAATAAACGATAATACTACAAGCAATTTTTGCATATTTTTATATTGTTTAACTTGTTATTGTGCAACAACTACAAGGGAATTGTATGTTTTTTATGTGTATGCACAAATTTTCAACAGGCAAGCCGATTTGTATTTACAATTTTAACGTGTCATGCTATACTTTGTGTAACCTGAAAGGGCGCAGAATCAGTTGTATGTTGTGTTGTCATATTAGACGATGCAAGAATATTAACATAGGAGGCGGTATGTATGGGAACGCTCTCTGCGGCGGATGAATTCTTCAATGTCAGACGGCTCGATGTGCAGAAGATCGAAAACCTGCTGAGAAGCGGAAGTCTCTACAACTGCCGCTCCGAACTTGATTCGCTGCTTGATGAGATCAGGTTCGATGATCTTCACTCGCTGGTACTCAGAATGTATGTCTGTACAGACATATACATCTCGGCGAGAAGCTTTTCAAGAGAGCTCGGGATCTCCGACTCTGCGTTTGCCGAGCAATTCGGCGAGGCTGATGACATCGAACTGAAGATTACCGCTGTTGACGGCACAAAAGATCTGCTGTACATACTTGTCGAACAGTGCATAAACTGGAGGATAAAAGCTTCGAGGGAAAACGTCGGCAGCGTGGTTAAGAACGCTCAGAAGTTCATCGAGTCGAACTATATGCGCGAGGACATCTCCCTTAATTCCATAGCCTACGAGGTAGGTCTCAGCCCCTCGTATTTCAGCTCTCTGTTCAAAAAAGAAACAGGCAAATGCCTCTCGGATTTCCTCAATGAGGTACGTATCAACAGATCAAAGCAGCTGCTCTGCTGCACATCGAAGATGATTTATGAGATCGCATTTGAAGTCGGTTTTCAGGATTACAGATATTTCAGCCAGATTTTCAAAAAGTTCACGGGACAGACACCGAGACAGTTCCAGACGAAAGCAAACCTCTCCACATAAGCATTTTTCTGCATACATATCATGACAGTTGTATATCAAAAATATCTCCCAATGGTGATTATTTTTCGGAGACCGTAAAATATTAAACATTTTAGGTAATATTTTTAGTATAAATGTACGCACCTATCAGATATAATGTAAGTACAAGTTAAGAGCTTATCCCTCGACGGGATGATAACACACGAAGCTTTAAGGAGGAAAATCAAATGAAAATGAAGAAATTTCTTGCAATTCTCGCATCAACAACTCTTTGTGCATCAATGTTTGCAGGATGCGGAAGCACAGACAGCAGCAATGACGGCGGCAACGCAGGCGGTAACGGCGGTGAAGGCGGCAATACCGAGAGCTCCGCTCCCGTGACCCGTGACGGCCCCATCAAGGTAGGTATCATCAACAACGATCCTAACGAGTCGGGCTACCGTACCGCTAACGATAAGGATCTTCAGGCTACATTCTGTGCAGCTAACGGCTTTGATGCAAAGTTCTCTTACAGCCTTAAAAATGACGAGCAGATCGCAGCTGCTCAGAAGTATATCCAGGACGAAGTAGATTACCTGCTCCTCTCCGCTGCTGATACAGCCGGTTGGGACAACGTCCTCAAGGAAGCTCAGACCGCAGGCGTTAAGGTCATCCTTTTCGACCGTACCATTGATGCAGACGAGAGCCTGTATGAGGCTTCCATCGTTTCCGATATGGCTAAGGAAGGTCAGACCGCCGTTGACTGGCTGAAGGGTCAGAACCTCGACAAGTACAAGGTCATCCACATTCAGGGAGTTATGGGTTCGGCTGCTCAGAAGGGCCGTTCGGGCGCACTCGATGAAGCTGCAAAAGCTGATCCCTCCAAGTGGGAGATCGTTTCTCAGCAGACCGCAGAGTGGAGCGCAGAAAAGGCTCAGCAGATCGTTCAGGCTGCTATCGATGCCAAGAAGGAATTCAACGTTATCTACGCTGAGAATGACGATATGGCAAAGGGTGCTGTTGCAGCTCTCGACAAGGCAAACATCTCTCACGGTGTAGGCAAGGACGTTATCATAATGGGCTTTGACTGCAACAAGTGGGCTCTTCAGGATCTGCTCGATCAGAAGTGGAACTATGACGGTCAGTGCAATCCTTTCCAGTCTCAGTACATAAAGGAAGTTATCGACAAGCTCGAAAAGGGCGAGAAGCTTGAGAAGAAGACCATCATCATGGATGAGAAGGGCTTCGACGCTACCACTATCACCAAGGAAGATGTTGAAAAGTACGGCATCGGCTAATCTATCAACCAGATCATAGTAAATTTCAATCTTAAAAGACAGTGCGGTGCGGCATATGGGGAAATGCTCTTATGTCCCCGCACTTTCTTTCTGGAAACACAGTCAGATCATGTGTTTCCGTAATGACGGGAGGCTGATCATAATATGAACGATGATTCGCTGCTTGAGATGCGTGGTATATGCAAATACTTTCCAGGTGTAAAGGCATTGCAGAATGTCGATTTCACACTGCGCAAGGGAGAGATACACGCTCTTATGGGTGAGAACGGCGCAGGAAAATCCACGCTGATAAAGGTGCTCACGGGCGTTCACGTAAAGGACGAGGGCGATATATTCCTGAAAGACAAAGGCAAGGTACAGATTCGTTCTCCTCAGGAAGCTCAGAACAACGGTATCAGTACCGTGTATCAGGAGATCACACTGTGCCCCAACCTTTCTGTTGCCGAGAACATTTTCATCGGCAGAGGCAAAGGCAAGTTCGTCAAATGGCGTTCTATGAACAAAAAAGCTCAGGAACTCCTTGACTCTCTCGGTATTGCCATCAGAGCTAATCAGCAGCTTGCAAGCTGCTCTATCGCGGTACAGCAGATGGTCGCCATAGCAAGAGCCGTGGATATGGAATGTTCCGTGCTCATTCTCGATGAGCCCACATCCTCACTGGACGAGAACGAAGTTGCCAAGCTCTTCACGCTGATGCGTCAGCTCAAAGAACGCGGAGTTGGTATAATCTTCGTTACTCACTTCCTCGATCAGGTCTATGAGGTCTGCGACAGGATCACCGTCCTCAGAGACGGTACGCTCGTCGGAGAGTATAAGATAGAAAATCTTCCGAGACTTCAGCTGGTATCCAAGATGCTCGGCAAGGATCTTGACGACATGGCCGATATCAAAGAAGCCGCACCCGTCTACGAAGGCAAGGACACAACGCCCGTATACGAAGGCAAGGGTCTGTGCTCCAGCGAGGGCATCAACCCATTCGATTTCGAGATCCACCCCGGAGAGGTCAACGGCTTTACAGGTCTTCTCGGATCCGGCCGAAGCGAGTGCGTGAGAACTATCTTTGGCGCGGACAAGGTAACAGGAGGCACCGTCAAGATGGACGGCAAACCTGTAAAGATCACCAAGCCACGTGAGGCTATGATGAACGGCATCGGCTATCTGCCCGAGGACAGAAAGCGCGACGGTATCGTGGGCGATCTTTCCGTAAAGGACAATATCATTCTGGCGCTCCAGGTCAAGACAGGTTTCTTCAAGCCCTTCTCCAAAGCCAAGGCGCTGGAGTTTGCAAACGAATACATCAAACTGCTCGATATAAAGACCGCTTCGGTCAATACGCCCATCAAGTCACTTTCGGGCGGTAATCAGCAGAAGGTCATCCTCGCAAGATGGCTCCTTACACATCCGAAATATCTGATCCTCGATGAGCCTACACGAGGAATAGACATCGGTACCAAAACCGATATACAGAAACTTGTACTCAAACTCGCATCGGAAGGTATGAGCGTTACGTTCATTTCCTCCGAGACCGATGAGATGCTCAGGACCTGCTCAAGACTTCTCGTTATGAGAGACAGAAAGCTCGTCGGAGAACTCACGGGCGATCAGCTTACACAGTCCGCTGTTATGAACACCATCGCCGGAGGTGAGAAGAATGCCGAATAACAATGTGCAGCCGCCCAAGGCATCCCTGTGGGCAAGGCTGACCCGTCATCAGATCGTCATACCTATAGCCGCACTTCTGCTGCTGACGATCTTCAACCTCATTGCAGATCCTTCGTTCTTCAATATCACTCTTTCCGACAACTCCAACGGCGATCCCGTTCTCGGCGGAAACCTGATAACGATCATAGACAACGGCTCCGAGCTGGCTATCCTTGCCATAGGCATGACGCTCGTTACCGCTGCTTCGGGCGGACAGGATATATCTGTCGGCGCTGCCATAGCCATAAGCGGAAGCGCACTGCTCCGTGTACTCTGCGGCGGTGAAAGAACTGTTGATACTTTCAAGAATCCGCTGATCCTCGCATTCCTGATCGCTTGCCTCGTATCAATGGCATTCGGCGCATTCAACGGTGTGCTTGTGGCATTCTTCAAGATCCAGCCAATGGTAGCAACACTCATACTCTTCACCGCAGGACGCAATATCGCCTGCTGGATCAACAACAGCGAACTTCCCGTTGTGAATGATGAAAGACTCGGTTACTTCGGGAACTACATTCCCGGCATCCCGATTCCGACACCGTTCCTTATCGCAGTTGCCTGCTTCATCATCACATTCCTGATAATGAAATTCACCAACATCAGCCTGTATGTACAGTCGGTAGGTATCAACGAGAAGTCCTCCCGTCTGAACGGTCTCAATCCCGAACTCATCAAACTGATGACTTACGTTTTACTCGGTCTCTGTGTTGCAGTGGCAGCACTCATCAAGGTAGGACGTATCTCCCAGATCAACTATTCGGTGATCGCCAAGGATATCGAGATGGATGCCATCCTTGCCGTAGCCCTCGGAGGAAACGCTCTCGGAGGCGGTAAATTCAGCATAGCTTCATCCGTTCTCGGTGCATACGTTATCCAGTTCCTTACCACTACACTTTACAAGTTTGAAGTCAATGCAGCCGCTCTGCCCGCTTTCAAGGCAGTAGTAGTTATACTTCTCGTTGTGATGAGTGCCCCCACGGTAAGAGAAAAGTTCTCGCGTCTCGGCAGGAAGCTGAAAAAATCAAAAACTGCCGAAGCCGGAAATTCATGAGCACTGAAGGAGGTAATGAATATGAGTAATGTCAACAGCTCCGTCAGTGCGGTAAAGAAGACCCGCAAAAGAATGACAGACACCAACCTTCTTACCACTATAACCGTCACGGTCTTTGTGGTGATGTATGTCTGTGCAATACTTTTCCTCAAAGAGGGCTTCCTCAAGCCCCAGACAATGCTGAATCTCATAAGCACAAACGCTTATCTGATAATACTCGCTTGCGGTATGAGCCTCGTAATGATAACAGGCGGTATCGACATCTCCGTCGGAGGCGTTACTGCTTTAGTCGCGATGAGCTGTGCAGTATATCTTGATATGCATGACGGAAACGTTTATATCTCGATGCTGATAGCGATAGGCATCGGTCTTGCATTTGGTCTTGTTCAGGGATTCCTGATAGCATATCTGAAAATACAGCCGTTCATCGTGACTCTGGCGGGTATGTTCTTTGCAAGAGGTATGACAACCATCGTTCACACCAACCCGTTCAACGTAAGCAACAAGGACTTTGTCGAGCTCAAGGATACAAGGATCATAATCCCGCTTCTCGGCTCCACCACAAAGAAAGGCAAGTTTATCCCCGCAACCATAGAGATAGGCGTTATAGTGGCGCTGGTGATAGTTCTGCTGCTGTTCTGCCTGCTTAAATGGACTAAGCTCGGCAGAAGCTTCTATGCAGTCGGCGGAAACAAACAGAGTGCTCTTATGCTCGGTATCAATGTGCAGAGAACAACTTTCATCTCCTATGTGATCTGCGGTCTGCTGGCAGGTATAGGCGGATTCGTTTACTTCATGCACGTAGGTTCTGGTTCACCGTCCCACGCAACGGGTGCTGAGATGAACGCTATCGCTTCGTCGATAATCGGCGGCACCATGCTGACAGGCGGTGTCGGAAACATAATAGGTACGCTCTTCGGCGTGCTGACTCTTGCACTGATACAGAACATCGTGGCTTCGCTGGGTCTCGATCAGCCCTGGTGGACCGGTATCACCATCGCTGCAATGCTCTGCATCTTCCTTGTGATACAGAGTATCATAATCTCAAGACGCAAGAAAGCAGATATGAAAGCTGCGGCTGCTCAGTCAAATAAGGAAGCCGCACCTGCCTCATAATAAACGCAAAAAGGGACTGTTTATACAGTCCCTTTTATATTTGTCATCCAAGTGCTTCGGCAAGTGACTGCGGTATGCCCCTCGGTCCCCTGACGGCGAAGATACCGAACTCTTTACCGAGGCGTTCAAACGTGAAACAGTCCTGCTTGTAACGCTTCAGGAGTCTGATCTTCATCAGTGATTTGATGATCAGCCCATCGGTATGAAAATCATAAGGAATATCGGTCTCGGTGACAAGACATTTGAACAGCACCGCCGAGATCGGCGCACCGACATACAGGAAAACCGTATCCCCTTTTTTGATGCCCTTGCCCTGCTTCCATGTGATCTCCTCTGCTTTTCTGAACGCCCCGATAACGTCATAGTACTTGGGATTTGACGGAACGAGCCACGCTTTCGGGGGACGGATCTCCCTCCTCTTTTGGGCGGATGCCGTCACGGAGAAGCTGTAGTCAACGGCACTTATTACGGCATCCAGCGGAACTGTACCGTCAAGCACTACAGACAACCAGTTTCCTCGGCTGATATGATAGCCCGCATAGTAACCCTCCTGCCCGAGAAGGATATCACGCATCAGCAGGTCGTTGAGTTTGAAGTTCAGCACATCTACTCTGCCGTTCCTGCCTCGGTCAAGCTTGTCATAGGATATATCCATTATTATGCTGAACCACTTCTGATTATCCGAGTGGCGGAATACAGCATATTCGGGAAACTTTGCCCAGAGATACTCAGGGGCGGCGCCGTATTTTTTTCCGATATATTCGATCACGTCCTGACGCAGTGAGTCAGACATTTTCATCCCTCCGCATATGATTTCTTACGATATTATATCACAAGAGGCTCATAAATTCAAGTACAGGAGCATAGTATCATAAGGGGGGTGCTGTATCATGCTTGAACTTCTGCTGTCACTTTTATCGGAACATTTCCTGTTCTTTGCACTGCATTTCGATAACCGCTCTGTCTTTCCGAAGCCGCTTTCCGCCAAAGAAGAACGCGCCTGCTTCGAGCGTCTTGCCAAGGGTGACAAGTCCGCCAAAGATAAACTCATTGAGCACAATCTTCGGCTGGTGGCTCATATGATAAAGAAATACTACAAAGTTGCCTGCGATCAGGACGATCTTATCTCCATCGGCACGGTGGGTCTCATCAAGGCGGTTGGCACCTTTGATGCTTCAAAGGGCAGCCGATTTGCTACATATGCTTCACGGTGCATAGAGAACGAGATACTCATGCACTTCCGCAGTCTGAAAAAGACTGCCAACGAAATACACTTTGACGAGCCCATCGACACCGACAAGAACGGCAATGCGCTGACCCTCATCGAGACCGTGGCGGACGAGAGCTGCATCGATGAACTTGTGGAACTGAACGTATCATCGCAGAAACTCTATGAGCTTATCGAAAAACACCTCACAGACCGTGAGCGGGAGATCATGACCCTGCGCTACGGGCTTTACGGGAAGCGTCCCCTGACCCAGCGGGAGGCGGCGCAGAAGCTGGGTATCTCGCGCTCCTACGTCTCGCGGATAGAGAAGGCGGCTATCGACAAGCTGAGGGAGAGGTTTGGGTAAACTTGACAATCTCGAAAAAATGGTAAAATAAAAGAAAAACAAATAGAACGATAAATGAAATGTCAGATGAAAAATGAAGGACAAATTGGTATCTCTGTTAAAAGAATATTCCTCGCTCAATGAAATCTATCATTGTCTCCTTTCATGGGTATTCGTGGAATAACATTCCTGAATTATTAAGAGTTGATGATAAAATAATAGATTCTGATATTGCTAAAAATATTATGGGAGGTGCTAAAAATTGAATATTGAAAAGATCAATGAATTTGCACACGAACACGGTTATGAAACCGTTGAAAAACTCCTACCATGGAATGGTTATGAAGTTTACGAACCCATTCGTCACAAAGACATCAGTTCTAAAATTGGTCCCCCTTTGATTATCTTGGTAAAAAATGATGAAATAAGATTTTCAACCGAAGAAGAAGCTTTTCAGCAATTACATGATTCTATTGAAAATGACGAAGACTAAACCGCCCGTAACAAGGCGGTTTTCTTATGCCCCTGCTTCGGTGTTTTGACTGCCGGAAGTAATTTCTTTATCGGGTATTGAAAAAAATAAAACTATGTGATATAATGGAACTATAAGATTTTTATTTTTGGAGGTATAAATAAAATGGGAATGTTTGACAAGCTCATTGCAAATCTCAAGGCAAGCAAGAAGACTATTGTCTTCACCGAGGGCTGCGATGCACGTATCCTTTCGGCTGCTGACAGACTGCTCAAGGAAGGCCTTATGGGCGTTATCCTCTGCGGCAACGTAAACGAGGTCAACGATGCTGCAAAGGCAGGCGGCTTCAATATCTCAGGCGCTGAGATCCTTGATCCCGCTACCTATCCCGAGATGGACGCTCTCGTAGCACAGATGGTAGAGCTCCGCAAGGGCAAGATGACCGAGGAAGAAGTTCGCGCTGCACTCAAGAAGAGCAACTACTTCGGCACTATGCTCGTTAAGGCAGGCAAGGCTGACGCTCTGCTGGGCGGTGCTACATACTCCACAGCTGATACAGTTCGTCCCGCACTTCAGATCATCAAGACCAAGAAGGGTTCCAACCTTGTTTCTTCTTCCTTCATCCTTTTCAGAGAAAAGGACGGCAAGGAAGAGAAGATCGCTATGGGCGACTGCGCTATCAACCTCGGTTACACTGACAGGCTCGACAAGGACGGCAATGTAGTTCTCTCCGCTGCAAGACAGCTTGCTGAGGTCGCTGTTGAAACTGCAAGAACTGCTGATTTCTTCGGCATCGACCCCAAGGTCGCTGTTCTTTCCTTCTCGACCTACGGTTCAGGCAAGGGCGGCACTGTTCAGCTCAGCCACGATGCTGTTATCGAAGCACGCAAGATCGACCCCGAGCTCGTTATTGACGGTGAGTTCCAGTTCGATGCTGCTGTATCGGCAGAGGTTGCCAAGACCAAGTGCCCCGATTCCAAGGTTGCAGGTCAGGCCAACACCTTCATCTTCCCTCTTATCGAGGCAGGCAACATCGGTTACAAGATCGCTCAGCGTCTCGGCGGATATGAGGCTTACGGTCCTATCCTCCAGGGTCTGAACGCTCCCATCAACGATCTCTCCCGCGGATGCAACGCTGATGAAGTTTACAAGATGGCTATCATCACCGCAGGTATGGCATAAGCCAAAAACAGGATCATAAAACAAAAGGGACTGCTGAGCAGTCCCTTTTTTTCACCCTTATTTCAAGAGGATCCTTGTTGCCTTGACATTGACCCTTTCGGGTTCGAGTATCAGTTCTCCGATGGAATCGACACGGATGATGCCGCCCAGAGGATTGATGATACTGTCAATACTGCCGTTTATGTCGATATCCACCGATGAATACTCAAAGGCAAGCGTGGTATTTCTGAATGTGCAGTTCTTCATTACGAGACCGTTTATATAACACAGTCCCTGCAGGCTCTCGATCTCGCAGTTGATGAATGTCAGACCCTTGGTGTTCCATGCGAGATACTCCCCCGAGATCTTACAGTTCTCTATGGTGATGTTCTCGCAGTTCCAAAAAGCGTCACGCCCTATTATGACCGAGTTTTTCATGGTGACGTTCCTGCATCCGTCAAAGCTGTATTTGCCGTCGAGATATAGTCCGTCGATCTCCATATCCGAACAGTTCATACCGAGGTAATCGCCTTTTACCCTGATGTTTTTCAGGCTGACATCACTGCAGTCCCAGAGTGTCTCGGGGCCGTCGGTGAACTCAACGTTTTCCAGTCTGACTCCTCTGCATCGGCGTATGCCTTTTACTGCATGATATTTTGTATCGGTGATCGTCAGATCATTTGTGTACCACAGCGCAGCCCTTGCGCCCTGATCAAACACGGTGTTGTGTACATTGACATTACTGCTGTACCAGATCGGATACTTCCCCTTAAAGATAACTCCGCTCGTTTCAACATCCGTACTGTGCTTCAGCGGTGATTCGCCTACATCGAACTCACTGTCCCTCACAAGAATATCCTGCGCTGTGAACAGCGCACGCTCCTCATTATACATCCCCGTTACTACAGTTTTCATGGGAGACCCTCCTTGTGTGGAAAACATCCCCGATGCTTTATTCGGCACCGGGGATAATATACTTTAATATCAGACCGTAACGTTCTCTCCAACGAGACCGACATATGCGCCCTGAGCTGCCTCGGCAGACTCGGGATGAGCAAGGAGCCACTTGTTGCAGGCTGTCATCCACTTGTCTTCTTCATTCTTGGCTGTCAGAGCAGGCACAGGACCGTTGGTTCCCTTCGGAAGCACGATCGCTACCTTAAAGCCCTCTCCCTCAGCTGCGGAACAGGGAGCATAGTGCAGGCTGGTCTCGTAAACCTCCACAACCTGTCCCTTCTTTGCAAGGAATGCCTTTACCTTGGATGTATCGAGCTTACCGTCTACGATATCATCTGCCTTAGCCAGCAAAAGAATGAAATCGGTAGAGCCGATATTCAGCTCGCTGTCACGGTGATACTCCAGGCAGTTGAGTTTGTGGTTATGGCCGTTGCAATAGCCGATCTGGATCGGCATTCCGCCGTAGGCATTGTTCTGAAGCACGCCGAAATCACAGGTGTATTCCAGTGCAGCACAGCTCATAACATACTCGACCCCTTCGGGAAGAGGAGTTGCTTCATCCAGTGCCTTGACAAGGCATGACGTATCATAACCGAGTACCTTTCCGTAAGGTTTGAATTCCGGATCGTTTACAGAATAGATCTTCATTTTAAATATCCTCCTAAATTATTCTATTACGCAGCGCACTTATACTGCGCTGTGATGATATATCTATCATACCATTCCTATTACGCAAAGTCAAGGCAGATATTTCCACATAAGCCGCGGCGACATACCGATTATTGCTATGCACGCCCTCGGTCATCAGTGCTTTTTGAGTGTCAAGCTGATAAGGTCAAGACCGCCGAGACCGAAATGCAGTCTGATGACGGTATAGCGCGAGAACAGAGGAACATTATCGGATGAGAAGCTCACGGGTTTGCCTCCTGTACCGTTCCAGGTATAGGTGCCCCATACCGAACCTGTGGAGAAAAGTGTGACAGGCATCTGAGCAAGTTCGCTCTGAGTTGAGCTTGCAGTCAGGGTAAGCGAATACATACCCGGTGCAGAGACATCAAGCGTGAAACTGTGATCCTTGTTCATTGCGGTCTTCACATCCGAGAGGTCGATGGTCAGGTCACCCGTGAGTTTATAAACTCGGCTCGATGCTTCGGGATCCACGGTCTCTTCGGGTTTGCCCACGATCTCCACCTTTTCATCACAGCCCAGAACACGCTTCATCGCGTGGGTAGAGAGCAGGAACCCGAGGATGTTGCAGGCACTGCGCTGGAGTTCTCCCCGTGTGAGGGTGCCGTTTTCAAGTGATGCGATAACATTGTCGGGATGGTTTTCGCCGTCTGCGCAAACCATATACACATCGTTCTGTGCTCTGACCATGGCAGCGAGGTCGCTCTTGTCGGGAGCCTTGCCTCGGACGTTTATATTTGCCCACCAGTCAGTCATGGCAAAGCCGTCGAAGCCCCATTCATCGCGGAGTATCACAGTATCGAGATCATAGCTGCCTGCGGTCCAGAGATCATTGACCTTGCCGTAGGTAGTCATTACCGATCTTCCCTTTCCGTCGCGTACAGCTATCTCAAAGCCTCTGAGATAGATCTCTCTGAGGGCTCTCTCCGAGACAGCGGCATCGAGGAAGTGACGGTTGGTCTCCTGATTGTTTCCGCAGAAGTGCTTGATCGTTCCCTCTACGCCCTGACTGTGCAGACCTTTGAGTTCAGCGGCTGCGATCATACCCGTGAGATAGGGATCTTCGGAGAAATACTCAAAGTTTCTTCCGTTGAGGGGGTGGCGGTGGATATTCATACCGGGCCCCAGCAGACAGTCAACTTTATTGGCTCTCATCTCAGCGCCCATGAACTCAAACAGTTCTGTGACGAGTTCTCTGTTGAATGTGGCAGCGATCAGCGTACCGTTCGGCAAGCTGAATGCCTTTGTTCCCACATCGAGGCGCATACCCGACGGCCCGTCCGAACAGCAGCCGCAAGGCACGCCCAGTTCTTTCAACCTTTCGGAGACACCGCCGAATGCAGCGGCAGTGCCCGGTGTTACCTTCGGCGAGCACATACCCTCGCCGTGTACAAGGCAGTCAAGGTCAGTATCGGTCAGCTGAGCAACAAACTCCTCAAGAGTATTCTTACCCATTGCCACATCGGTGAACTTTATGCCCTTATCCCCTGTGAAAGCTATTTCCTCGGGGAGATCCTGACGGCGGCGCTCATCCTCTGAGACTTCGAGCAAAGGTACAGGCTCGAACTTTATACTGCCGCCCTCGTTTATCATTCTGTCGAAAGGCATGACCGGTGCGAGAGCCTGTATGCAGTGCTCGACTATTACATCCTCATCGAATTTGAACTCGGCTATGGGGGTGACATCTGCGGAGTTCTTTCCTATGCAGATAACATATCTTCTGTCGGAAGGCAGTACCCAGCAGTTCTTGTGACCTGTGATCCCCGAATCGTCATAGAGAGCAATATCCTTATATCTCAGAGGGATGCTTACCGTGCAGGACTCACCGGGTGCGAGTTCGCGTGTTTTTGCAAAGCCGCAGAGGACACGCTTCGGGGCACAGAGCGCACCTTTCGGGACATCGGCATACTCGCAGTAGAGCTGCACGACTTCCTTGCCGGAGCGTTTGCCCGTATTGGTAACTTTTATCTTATAGAGCGTATTATCCCTGTTGACGCTTTCGACAGTGCTCTCGAAGGATGTATATGAAAGTCCGTACCCGAAAGGATAGCGCACTTTCTCGGAAGCAAAAGTCTGGAAGTAGCGGTAGCCCACAAATATATCTTCCTTGTAAAAATTGCGGTCACGGTCATAGAAGTACTTGTCCGAGGGATAGTCTGTGATGCTGTATGCGATGGTATCGGGCAGTCTTCCCGAAGGTGACAACTCTCCGAGCAGAAGCTTTGCGGTACCCGTACCGCCTGTCATGCCGCCCTGCCATACATACAGCACAGCCTCTGGCGTAAACTCATCTATGAAACTCATATCAATGATATTGCCGACATTCAGCACGACTATCAGCTTTTTGAAATACCGTCTCACCACCGAAAGCATCTGTCTCTCACCGTCAGAGAGCATATATGAGCCGGCCTTGCAGCTGTTGTCCTGTTCCTCGCCTGCTGTTCTTCCGATGACTGCTATGGCAGCCTTAGAGGTCACTGCAGCCTTTGCGGCGACTGCATCCGTAAGCGGCATCTCCTCCTGGGACCACGGCTCACCGCCCCAGCCCTCACCGCGGTCATAGGGGTGTTCTTCAACCCAGTCCGTATAGACTTTCAGCAGTTCCTTGTTGAGCTTAGCGCCTGCCTCGGAAAGTCCGTCAACGATGCCTGTCACCTTAGAAACATTCACCATTCCGCCCGAGCCTGTACCGCTCTTGTAGTAATCCAGCTGTATACGTCCGAACACAGCGATCTCGTCTTTCTTATTCAGCGGCAATGCGCCCTCATTACGGACGAGCACGGCACCCTCGGCATTGACTTCCGCCGCTTTTTCGAGATAGCTGTTCCAGTTCAGTATGCTCATATCATTTCCTCCAATCAGAGTAATATTGGTATCATATCCAAAAAAGAGCCGATCTCCGAATAGGTCGGCTCTTATCCTATCTTTTCGCGCTTGCGCTTCTGCTTTGCCGCATAGAGCAGATCATCAGCCTTATCGAGAGCAGCCCTGAGATCATAACTGTTCTCGCACCTGAATTCGAGCATACCTATTGACACTCCGAACCTGTAAGGCTTCTTGCCCGTCTCATTAAATTCCCTTACAAAGCTTTCCTTTGCCTCGGTATATCCGGCGACATCGCCGCTGTCCCTGCAAGGCAGTATGACGTTATACTCATCTCCGCCTGTCCTGCCTATGACTGCATCCTCACCGAAGACCTTCTGCAAGCACTCTGCCGTGAGCCTGAGGGAAAAATCCCCCTCAAGATGTCCGTGTACGTCATTGACTGTCTTGAGGTCATCAAGGTCGGCATAGCACACAATAAAGTTGTCTTCCTCTGACGAGGAAATGAGCCTTTCGGCAGCAAGATAGAAACCCCTGCGGTTAAGGAGCCCTGTGAGCTCATCTCTTTTGGACTCTTTTTCAAGGGCGAGATTTCTTATGTTAAGCTCACTTAGCAGTATTTCCTGACCGTGGAGGATATTCAGCGTTCTAACAGCAGAACTGAAAATGAAGGTTATCAGTTCCACTTCGGAAAAGAAATCAGGATCCTTGGGTTCCAGCAGAGCTATACCGTACTGCATCTCTGCCGAATAGAGGTCTATCACCACCATGCAGTGCTGTCGCTCGGCACAGAGACGGCTGTTTTCGTAGATCTCAAAAGGTGTGACCCTCTGCTCGTCTTCCGGAACAGTGAACACTTCGCTGCCGTAGCTATACGAGCGGAAGATCCACTGAACATCCTTCGGAAAATCCTCTTCGGGGAGGCATCGTAAAGGCTGGGGAAAAGTATAAAGGAAGCCTGTCATCGCGCCCACAATGGGGAGCTGTTTCATGATCTTGGCGTAACTGTATTTCAGGTCGGTACCGAACATCATCACATCGCGCACGAAAACATTGTCGGCACTCATTCTGTCGAGTTCTTTCTGTTTGAGAGCGCGGCGTTCATCCTGACCGATACGCTCGTAACCCACGGGAGTCGTCCTCTCTCTGCGGCAGGAATCGCGGAGGATAAAGTCGGTGGCAAAACGCTCTGCGGTGACATTCTCTCCCCTGACCCTTGCTGCTGCTATCTCCACTGCCCTTTCACCGAGGGCAACGGCGTCCGCATGGACGGTAGCGATCGGCGGATCGTACTCTGCTGTGCGTGGGATATCGTCAAAGCCGGTGACAGCCACATCCCTGCCGATGACGGCCCCTCTTTCTTTCAGCAGTCCGCAGACTTCAAGAGCCACCGAGTCATTTGCGCAGATGACTGCATCGGTGTCGGGGCAGCGGTCAAGGAGCTCAATGGCTGCTTTGCGGCTGTACTCATCGAGGGAGCAGTACTGGCAGTATCGCTCATCGAAAGCTATGCCGTGATACTCCAGCCTTGTGCGGACGGCTTCCGTCCTTTCTGCGCAGTCGATGTTATTGCGTTCACCTGCCATGACGGCAATATGCTTTCTGCCCTGAGACACAAGCTCGTCAACTATGGCAAACATACCCGAACTGTTATCGAAGATCAGCGAGTCATAGCCCTCGATGTCGGCGGCGACGCACAGCACAGGTGACGGTCCCAGACTGTCGAGGAAAGCTTTCTTCTCGTCACGGTTGAGGGCATACCCAATGGTGCCCACAGGAGCGATGATGTAATCGAAGCCGCCCTGAGCTGCGTGAGAGAACAGCAGATTGTACTGATATTCATACGTAACGTCAAAGGCAGTATCCTTGATCTCGGAGCAGAGGTACTTACCGGGGAAAATAAAAAGATCGGCACCAAGCCTTTCGGCAGCTGCCATAGCGCCCTTGGATATGCTGGCGCTGAAATCATCTATAATATTTGCTGCAAGAAGTGCTATCTTCGGACGTTTTCCGTTCATACCTGTTCCCCCCTGACGTTTAGTTATCTGTTATATATATTATACATCATTTATCCATATTTTTCAAGACCTGCGAATTAATTTTATTGTTTCATTTATTCATACAGACAAAAACGCTCCCGAAGGAGCGTTTTATGCCGTCAGACGTAATTGGTATAGATATCCCTGTAGTTGCCGTAGTTTGCGGAATAGCGTGCGATGATGATGGCATCGTCCGCGGTGACGTGACCGTCGCGGTTCATATCACAGACATTAGCGTCATACTCGTTCTGGTAGTTGCCGTAGTTTGCCGCATAACGAGCCACGATGATAGCATCATCGGCTGAGATCAAGCCGTCACCGTTGACATCACCGACGAGACGCTGACCGCTCTCAACGGTAAAGCTCTTCTCGGCGACTGCTGAATAGCTGTTGTTCGTGGATGTCACCCTCTCATTGTTGATGAACACCTTTAAAGGCGAGGAGAATTCATATGACGCCTTGCGGGTGATGAGCAGCTTCACCGTGTAGGTCTCCCCGGCGATGAACTTCTCACCCGATGCCATCTGAGTGTCGCCGTGATACCAGGCGGTTCTGACTGTTGCCGGCACCTTGCCCGTAAGAGCGAAGACCGTCGCATCCTCTGGGATCTCGCCCGCCTCGGGCTTGGTGACGTTTATCCTTACGATGGAGACTGTGGTGATCGCGCTCGCCACGGTGTAGCTTATCTCGTATACGTAGTAGTTGTTGATTTTTCTCTTTAAGGTCGCCGTATCGCCGTTGACCTTTACGGATAAGCTGTCCGCGAATTCATAGCCCTGATCGGCCTTGATAAGAAAGTGTGCGGTATAGGTCTCGCCTGAGGCAAACTTGTCGCCTGCGCTCATTGCCGTTTCGCCGTGATACCAGGTGCCTTTGTTCGTTATGCCGCTAGTTGCCGACTGATACACACTCGCGCCCGTTGTGTCTGAGATCATCGTCTCGTTTATCGCAACGCCGGCCACCGGCTCGGTGAGGGTGACGTTCACTGTGGAGACGGTCTCTACGTCTTTTTTTACGATCAGTTTATTGTATTCGAGATTATTGAGTTCAGCTTTAGTTTTCTTTACTCCGTCGGCAGTTATATATTTACAGCTATTAGAAATATAACTATGCAATCCCGAATTCTTTTTGCAATTAGGAGAATTAAATTCGCAGTTATTTACAGTACAATCACCATAGATCAAAAACGGGTGGAAGTTATCTGCTTTATAATCGCCTATATAGTTAAATGTTCCTCCGTTTATAACCATTCTTTGCGATGACTGATAAACCAGATATGTATTATTTACAGTAAAACATCCGCCATTTATGTAAATAGAACCGCCCCTGTTACTAAAGATCAGATTAGATTCATTAGATACACTATATTGTTCGATTAAAGGTGCTGTAAAATTGCCTGCGTTAATTGTTAATACTGCTGTATCATTTCCGCTCAAATAAAATATTTCTTGACTTGTTCCGCCGTATAGTTCACTAACAACAGAACCACCACCCACGGAATCATTTATCTCAAGTTGACCCTGCATATTAAATAATGCGTGGTCTGTCGTTTTTGCTTTTCTTGTAAGGCTATGACCTGCAAGGTCAAGAGTAAATCCTTGATCGGCTTTAATATCAAGCATATTATCATTCGATTTATCTTCTGAAATGATATCATTTCCAAGTTTTATATAACCAAAGGCATTATCTTCAAAAACCTGTTTCAGTTCATCATAAGTAGTAACAACATACGGATTGCTTTGTGTTCCCGTTCCCGTACGCGCCCACGCCTTGAGCGCCCCCTCGGGCAGGAGAGTGAACAGCGTCAGCACCAGGGCTATCGCCGAAAGCATTGATATCAACCGTCTTCGTACCATAATATTTCCTCCTTCTAATTTGTCAAAGCGAACAACAAATTAATAATTATACAAAATCATTATAACATATTTTTCCAAACTTGTCAAGCACAGAACAAATGTCCTGCGTGAAACATCCCCCTTGAAATTTTCCTGCACCCGTGGTATAATAACATATATGAATTTATTCATCTTTCATGAAAGGACTGTTAAAAATGGACATAAGCAAAAACATCATCCCCGAAGGTCTCACCGATGCCGAGATAAAAGCATCCGTATGCGAACTCGGTGACATCACCCCCGATGAGATCCGCGATTTCGAGATCGTAGTTGTGGGCGCAGGCGCAGCAGGCGTTCCTGCCGCAGGCTGGGCTGCCGAACTCGGCGCAAAGACTGCCCTGCTCCAGAAGGCCGCAGGCGTTGTCTCTCAGGGCAACTGCGGATCGGCTATTATCAAGTCACGCTCCACCGAGGCAGGCATCTCCAAGTGGATCCACCATACCAACTCCCTCTGCGACTGGAGAGCCGATACCAAACAGCTCCGCGCTTATGCAGACCACTCCGAGGAAGCTATGATCTGGTTCTGGAACCGCTCGGGCATGACCAAAGAGACCGAGTACGGTGACGGCTCCAAAGTTGACAGCAACACCGAGTCCGCCAAACTCCTCAATGACGGCGACAAGCTCTGTGCTTTCCGCAGCACCAGCGGCGACTTCACCGGCCTCTGGAATGACCGCGGCAACACCTATGACTACGGTGACGATCACTGCTATTTCTGGGCTCCGTGGGTAGGCCCCAAGCCTCTCAGTGTGGCAAACGCCCTCAAAAAGATAGTCGATAACGTTCAGGCAAAGTGCCCCAACCTCGAAACATTCTTCTCCACCCCTGCCGTAAAACTCGTCAAGGAGAACGGCAGAGTGTGCGCAGTCATAGCCAAAAACTCCGAAGGTAAATACATACGCTTCAACGCCTCAAAGGCTGTTATCCTCGCCACAGGTGACTACACCAACAACGCCGCTATGGTAGAACGCTGGTGTCCCGATATCGCCGAGTTCGACAAGAAGCAGACAGGCAAAACAGGTGACGGTCACGTCCTTGCCGTAAGCGCAGGCGCAAAGATGGAAAATCAGGGTCATACCAAAATGATGCACGATTTCGACTCCGCCCTCATGTTTGAGGAGCCTTTCCTCTACCTGAACATGAACGGCGAGCGTTTCACCAACGAGTACACAGGCTTCGTCTATATGGGCAATGTACTGCGCTCTCAGCCTGCATACAAGGGAAAGATCCACGATGCCGATCACAAGGACGGCTCCAAGGGCTGGTACTGCACTATCTACGATGACAGCTATATGACCTGGGACAAGGACAGCTTCGTTGACGGTCCTGTTCCGCCTTTCGTTATGGAGAAGTTCATCCCCGGCGCCGTTGAAGATCCCCAGGGCGTCTTCAAGAACCTCATTGACCTCCACCGCTGCGATACCCTCGAAGAACTCGCCAAGGAACTCGATATCCCGTATGAAAAGATGAAGGCTTCCATCGACCGCTACAACGAGCTCTGCGACAAGGGCTGCGATACCGACTTCGGCAAGCCTGCAAAGTATATGCACAAGATCGAAAAGGCTCCGTTCTGGGGTGCAAGAAAGCATATCCGCGTCTCGGCTGAGGTGTCGGGCGTTACCTGCAACGAGAACGCTCAGGCTCTCGACAAGAACGGCAATATCATCGAGGGGCTCTATTGCGCAGGCAACCTCGGCGGCGGATTCTACGGCGGTGCGGATTACCCCTTCCACCAGACAGGTCTCTCCCTCGGCAAGTGCTATTGCTTCGGTATGATCGCGGCAAAGCACGCCCTCGGCAAGCTGTGATATGATCTACTATACCGCAGATCTGCACTTCGGCGACAAGGCGGTCCTTGAACTCTGCAAGAGACCATTTGCCTCCGTCGGGGAAATGGACGAGACTATCATACGCAACTGGAACGAAACTGTCGGCAAGAAGGATCATGTCTATATCTTAGGCGATGTAACAGTCAAACTCGCAGAGAACTCCCCCATCTACGTTGACCGCCTCAACGGGATAAAGCACCTTATCATCGGCAACCATGACAGACGCAACCTCACCAACCGTCTTTTCACTCAGCGTTTTGAAAGCATAGACGAGTATCTCCTCATAAAGGATCACAAGCATAAAGTCGTGCTGTTCCACTACCCCATCGCCGAATGGGAAGGTTTCTTTACGGGATATTACCACATCTACGGGCATATCCACAATGTTGCAGAGCATACCGCCAACCGCTTTATGCCTACACTTGAAAAATGCTTCAACGCAGGTATGGATCTCAACGGTTTCAGACCGAGGACCCTCAATGAGCTGAAAGCGGCAAAGGCAGGAGAATAAATATCAAGAAGCTGTTGTACACAACAGCTTCTTTTTTGTGCACACCTTTAGATGTGCAATATTACAGTCTGTTACGGTATTTAAAAATATTTTTAAATACCTCTTGACAGCAGTCCTTCCGTATGATATAATCTATTTAAAGAAATTTTGAAATAGGTGAGACCGATGTCAAAGACAAGCATATTCAAGGTGCTGTCCGAAAAGCAGCGCAGAGATATACTGGAAATGCTCAAAGACGGAAGACTCAGCGCAGGCGAGATCGCCGAGCGCCTTAACGTCACGCCTGCGGCGCTTTCATATCACCTCAAGCTGCTCAAAAGCGCAGACCTTGTTATGGAATATAAAGAGAAAAACTTTGTCTACTACGAGATCAACACATCGGTGCTTGATGAATTGATCCTGTGGGTGACTCAGCTGGGAGGAGACAAAAAATGAAAAAACTGATAACCGCACTTTCCTTTGTGCCGATCATCGCCGCCGCCATAGCCGTGCAGTTCATGCCCGATAAAGTTCCTCTGCACTATGACCTCTCGGGAGAGATCGACCGCTGGGGCAGCAAGTACGAACTGCTGCTGATCCCTCTGGTGCTGCTGATAGTTATGCTGGTGTTCATCGGGATAATTACTCATTTCGAGAACATCGCAAAGAATGCACCCGATGACAAGACCCGCGCTTCTGCCGTGACAAACCGAAAGGTGGCTGTCGGGATAGCTTTCGGAGTGCTGGCATTACTTGCCGCCGTCCTCGGACACACCATAGTCAAGATCTTCGCCACAACCAATGCAGGGGTATCACACCTTGATTTTGACGATCTCAAATTCGCCGCTCTGCTTATTGGCATACTCTTTATCGTAGGCGGAAACCTCTGCTCCAGGACAAAGGCCAACGGAGCCATTGGTCTGCGTCTCTCATGGACGGAGTACAACGATGTCACATGGAGCAAGTCAAACAGATTTGCAGGCAAGGTGCTCTGCCTCGCAGGAGTGTTCTCCATAGTCTCCACCGCATTTGCAAAAGGCATATTCGCCATACTGCTGATGCTTTTCTTTCTGACTGCTTCCGTTGTGATATCCTGCGTGTATGCGCATAAGATCTATACCGAAGAAAAAGCGAAAACAAACGAAGATAAATAAACAAAACGAGCGGTCCGGAACGAACCGCTCATTTTTATATCTCCGTTATTACTTATGCCAGTAGTCATTCAGGAAATCCGTTCTTGCTCTGAGCCACTTGGCGAGGAACTCGGCGTGTTCCTTCTGAGTCTTGCACGCCGAAGCCTCACGCGAAAGCTCAGCAGCAAATGCCTCGTTGTGGTTAATGTTGTCCCAGACTTTATAGTTGCGCTCAAATGCCTCGGCAAGATCACGAGTATCGTCTTCGACGATCTTGACTGCTCTGTCGAATACTCCGTTGTCATAGGCTTTTGTCCACTTCTCGCGGATGATGTCCTGATACCAGTCCTGATACATCAGCACAGCGAGCCACGGGTTGATGGTCTCGTAAGTGTAGGTGTTGACATCGGGGACGATGTTTGCAGCATAGAAACCCTTGCCGTCAGCGCAACGTTCCTTGTTGCCGAGACCCGAGTCAAAATCCCACGGTGCCTGGAACGTCAGCTTTTTGTTGCCGTTTGCTCCGAAATCCACCGACATATAGAAACTTGAAAGATAGATATCCGCATCACAGGTCATCTCGCTTATGATATACATATCCGCAAGGGACTCAGTATCCACTACCCTTTCGACAGCCTCTCTCGGAGTGATCTCATCGGTCTTAGAGATCTCGGAGCAGTCGGCGTTGAAGACCCACGCCTCGTTATCGTAAGCGGCGCGGTACATGATATTATAGACGTTGTTCACAAACGACGAAATGAAATCGTGCTGCTCCTTGCAGTAGATATCGCTCTTGATCGTAAAGCCTATCTTCGATCTCGGTATCCCTTTATAGTCCCCGAGGCAGGTCATGGTTCTGCCGCTGCCGTCATTGCCGTCAAAGGGTTTCAGGGGAGCATTGTCATTGTAGTTGACATAGAAATACTGGTTGACCTCTTCGTTCAGATAATTGCCGTCCATCTCAAGCAGATAACCGATGTTAACGTCCTTGCTGTCCTTTTCGGCTTCGGTGATGTTCACGCGGTTCTTGTTTATTTGCTGGTACTCGGTAAGCAGATAAACTCCGAAATACTCTCCGTTGATCTTGACCTCAACGAGCTTGGAGTCTGCTGCATAGTAACCGTCAGCGCCGAGGATCTCCCTCGACATGGCGAGCGAAGCTCTGTCACGCAGCATGGAGCCGTCCTTGTAGACTGCATTGAGCACCCAGTTCTTCATCTCGCTGCCGTCATTGAGTCCCAGCACCGACTGTTTCTCTCCGAACTTGATCCTCAGTGATTTCTTGGGATAGCTTGTGGTCCAGTTGCCTCTCACCTTTACTTTGGCTTCGGCTCCGCTGATCTGAGCTTTGCCGTCCTTACCCTTGACTGTAATGCTGCAATCTTCGTAGTATGGCTCGGGCGGCATCTCATAACCCGGCGTCCACGAAGCGATCTGTTGTGCAACGTGGCGTGTCACAGGCTTGTTCACAAAATCGAGAGCATTATCCCCCTGTGCTTTGGTCTCTATCTCAATGACTTCCGTACAGTTCTCGGTAAACTCCGACAGTTCCGATGCGACCTGTTTTCTTGCACCCTCATTTCCGCTGCTGCTGTCCGAGCATCCGCAGAACAGGCAGGACACCGTGATCGCTGCCGCAGTAATAAAACACTTTATCCTTGACAATATGATCCCTCCGAAACATTATACTTCAACTATTGATTATATCACTGAATGTCCGGACAGTCTATCCAAATATTGCCCTTATTCCGAGGCGGCTCACCGTGAAGAAGTGTACTGCGACAAAAAACCGATCGTTGGGAAGATCCCAACGACCGGCGTTTGATTGGAAAATGAATTACAACAGATCAGACTGTCATATCCTTGTAGTCGATCATTCCGTAAGCAGCTTCGCCCTTCTTGTTGGTCATATCCTTCAGGGATGTAACAACAGAGGTGTCGATGCCCTTATTCTTCTTGATAACTGCAACCTTGTACTTAGGATAGATGGTGCGTCCGTCATCAAGTCTCTCGGGAACGAGCATCTGTCTGAATGCGTTGTTGACCTTATCAAGGAAGTCATCAGCAAACGGCAGACCGTTCTCGGTCTTGAGTGCAACTACGAACTCATCGGAACCTGTACGGTAGATGTTATCCTCCTCGAAGTAATCCTTGAGGTCATTAACAGCACGGACGAGCAGACGGTCGCCGGCTTCGTTACCGAACTGGAGGTTGATGTCACTGAAGTTGCAGATATTGAACATTGTGAAGTAGTAAGGCTCTTCTGCTGCCTGATCGATCTTCTCCATATCCATGGAGAGGGAGATACGGTTGCTTGCGCCTGTAAGAACGTCCTTGAACATTGCGGTATTCAGAGACTTCTTTGTCAGGTTTGCCTTTGCAATGGTCGATACCAGTTTCTGGTTGATCTTTTCCTGTCTCTTTGTGATGAAGTAGAATACGATTGTCAGGCAGAGGATGATGAAAGCGAAGATACTGAGGTACATGATCATCGTTCTGGTCAGCGAGTAAACCTCACTGGTCTCATCATCGATAGTAAGGATCCAGCCATACTTAGGCATGAATGTGTAAACGGAAACGTAGTCGTTGTCGTTCATCTCGTACTCATAGTCGCCTGTCTCGGAGGAAGTAGCCTCAGCATAAACCTCACAGAGCTTGAGCATATCCTTGGAATCGGTCTCCTGAGATACCTTGCTTGTATCATAGCTGTTGAAGACATACTTTGTATCCTTGATGTTTACCATGGTATAGAATGAAGACTCGATACCGGCAGGAACGGTGATTGTGTTAAGGGTCTCTACCAGACCTTCGGTGAAGATACCGAGACCAACGAAGCCGACTGCCTTACCCTTGTCGTAAACCATCTTGTAAAGTGAAAGGATCTGCTTGTGCTCACCTACAGGTGAATTCATGATACCGATGTTATAAACGTTGTTTCCTGCAAGGAGCATGGGGTTGATGAGCTGCTTGCGGCGCTCTTCATCAGTACGGGTCTGATTACCTACGGACTCGGGGTTGTTCGAGTGTGTCATGATGACTGTCTCAAGGGAGCCGCACCACAGACCTTCGCAGTAGTCGATATCAGCGCCGAAGCTTTCGGTAAGCTTCTGAGCTGCTGCCTGCTTTTCAGCATCTGTGGGATCTCTGAACATTTCGATGACTTCTTTGGACTTACTGAAGTAAGTCAGGGTCTTCTCGGAGTTTTCAACGAAGCTCTCGATGATGTGAGCACGTTCATCGGTGATAGCTCTCATGTGGTCATTAGCATTCTTTCTTGTCTGCTTACTGATCTCAACAGTAATGAAGATGGACAGACCGAGCATGATAATAAGCTGTACTACCAGTACAATATTCAGGGTCGATGTACTACGGGTTGTTTTCTTCTTTGCACTCATTTTATCACTAGCCTTTCTAACTAAATTTTACTTTAATCAATTGTCCTGAAGACCAAGAGTACACCCCTCGGACTATACGGACATCAGAACAAGCCGAAACGCTTTTTCTTTTTCTTGTCCTTGCCCTTGTCGAGTTCCTCAAGAAACTCTTCATCGTCATCGTCGTCATCATCGACGCCGTCCATCAGGCTGTTCACACGGTCGAGAAGCAGGTTCTTGGGAGCTGCCTTCTTCTCCGGCTCAGCTTCTGCTGCAGGAGCAGCTGCACCTGCTGCAGGAGCGGCGAGTGAAACATCACCGATCTGCGAGAACGGGATCTCCTGATTGGGTCTTACCGCCTTGCCGTTGATGTTCTCGGCATTCACGGTAAAGAAGTAATTGATGCTGTCCTTACTCGGAAGGATAGCCATTCTGCTTGTCGAGTTGATGAGCACGAGCGTATCGATAACCGTCTCACCGGACATTACCATAGATCCAAGCGCGACCCTCTCTGCGGGGATATGACCCGTAGGATCCGAGCGGCTCACACCGCTGTAGATCTTACCTGAACGCGAGCAGATCACGCATATGGTTTCATCCGGACTTCTGACTTTGTTTTCTTCGGCAAGTTTGCTCAGCACTTCGATAGCCTGTTTGTATATTGCCTCAAATGTCATTTAAAAACCACCTTTCACCTAAAGCAACAAGCATGAGACACTTATTGCTACCATTCTCAATACTATTTTAAACCAAAATTACGAATATGTCAATATCCACAAACTAAATAGATCTCAACAAATTAAAATTTTGTTGACTTTAATAAAAAAAATCAATTATGACTATGCAAAATGCTAATACTGCAAAAATTTGGAACTATTTGTTAAAAAAATAACAGTTCAATGTAAAATCCTCTTGACATATTCTGCGTTAGGATTATAATATTTTACATAAGGGGTGAAGGAAATGGATAAAATACGCAAAAAAGTCACATTTTACGGCACTGTACAGGGTGTCGGATTCAGATATAGGGCATATTGTGCAGCACATACCTATGGGGTCACAGGATGGGTCCGCAATGCCGAAGACGGCTCAGTGGAAGCAGAATTTGAAGGTACCCGTGAAGATATTTCATCTGTTCTGGAGTCCATAGCTGCAGGTCATTATATCTCGATAGACAATATTGTAACGACCCTTATCCCCGTTCAGAACGATAGGAATTTCCGCATAAAAGACGATTGGTATTGATATTTGAAAGCTGTCATTCCCGCTAAAATAGACTAACTGTTAATTGATAACAGTCAAACGGGATTTGCAAGCACCCGGCAAAAATATATTTTTCGGCAGCTATTGAAAAATGTAAAAGTATATGTTATAATTATTTAATGGCTAAAGGTTCACGGAAGGAAATGACATATAATGACAGGACCAAAAAAAGTTGCAGCTATCCATGATATATCGGGACTGGGCAGATGCTCTCTGACAGTCATAATACCTGTGCTCTCCGCTATGGGGATACAGGTCTGTCCCGTGCCTACAGCGGTTCTCTCAGCTCATACCGGTTACGGCGAGTTCGTCATGCGCGATCTGACAGACTATCTCAACCCTACGCTTGAACACTACAAAAAACTGGGCACCGAGTTTGACTGCGTATACAGCGGGTTCCTTGCTTCCAGCGAGCAGATAGATCACTGCCTCGATTTCTTTTCGGCATACCCAAAAGCACTTAAAGTTGTCGATCCCGTTATGGGTGACAACGGCAAAAGCTATCAGACATACACTCCGGAGCTTTGCGCCAGAATGAGCGAGCTTGCAGCTGTAGCGGATATAATCACCCCCAACCTTACCGAAGCCGCGATCCTTCTCGGTGAAAAGTTCCCCGAGGGCACTCTTGACTCAGCGACTTTGAGATCATGGCTCGTCAGACTCTCTCAGCTGGGTCCTGCGATAGTTGTCATCACCAGCGTCCCCATGAACGCAGGCGGAATCTGCACCGTGGGATACGACAGAGAGAAAAACAGTTTCTGGAAGGTCACGGGCGAGTACGTACCCATAAGCTACTCGGGCAGCGGTGATATGTTCACAAGTGTGCTGATAGGCGGCATTCTCGGGGGAGACAGTCTCCCCATCGCTATGGACAGAGCCGCTTCGTTTACTCAGTCTACCATAAAGACTACCTACAGCTACGGCACTCCGTGGACTGACGGAATAATGTTTGAGCCTCAGCTTTACCGCCTCCATGCGGACAGAGAGCTCAACAATTACTCCATACTGTGAGGCAGCCCATGCACAGACTGAACATCGTCCTGCTTGAGCCGCAAATACCTCAGAACACGGGGAATATCTCGCGCACCTGCGCAGTTACGGGCGCATCACTGCATCTGATAAAACCCTACGGCTTCACGATAACCGACAAGCAGCTGAAGCGTGCGGGCCTCGATTACTGGGATAAGCTCGATATTTACGAGTACGATAATTGGGACAGTTTTGCCGCATCCAACAACGGGAGCTTCTACTTTTTCACCACAAAAGGACTCAACGTACACAGCGAAGTCAGATACCCCGAAAACGAAAGCGTGTATATTATTTTCGGCAGAGAGGACAAGGGACTTCCCGAAAGCCTGCTCTACGCCAATAAAGAAAGCTGCGTCCGCATACCCATGAGACCCGAACTTCGCAGCCTTAACCTCTCGAACTCCGTGGCGATAGCCGCCTACGAAGTGCTCAGACAGTGGGATTACCCCGATCTCGGCAGAGAGGGCAAATTAACTCAGTATGTATGGTGATCTTCGGATCCCTTATCTCAATACGGAAGGAGACTTACTATGGCTAAGATCAAATTGCTCACAGATGCAGCAGCAGATCTTTCTCCCGAGGCAGAACGCGAACTCGACATCAGAGTCATACCCTTCAAGGTAGCTATGGGCGACAAGACATATATAAGCGGCGTAGACTTCGACAACACAAAGTTCTACTCCATGCTTGATGACTATGACGGAGTTCCCTCCACATCGCAGATAACAGCCTTTGATTATGAGGAGATCTTTGAAGAGATCTACAAGCAGGGTTACAGCGATGTCATCAACGTGACGATAAACAGCAAAGGCAGCGCCACCTATGGCAATGCTGTGATGGCCGCACGCAATTTCTACGAGAACAACCCCGAAGCCAAGGAACGCTTCACGATATACAACATCGACAGTGAGGGTTATACAGGTGCTTACGGCTTTCCTCTCATGCAGGCTGCCGCCAAGATCAAAAAGGGCGTGCCCGCCAACGAGATCGCTGCCTACATAGAAGACTGGGTAAAGAACTGCGTGGTCTATTTTGCAATGTTCACCCTGAAATATGCACGCAAGTCGGGAAGGATACCCTCCGCAGCCGCATTTGTCGGTGAAGTCATGGGTCTCCGCCCCATCATGCGCATACACGATCACGAGATCAAGACCCACGCTAAAGTCCGCGGAGACAAGTCGGTCATTCCGAAGATCCTTGACCTTGTTACCAACGAGATCATTCCTCAGACACCGTACTGCATCGTCTACGGCAAGGATGAGACCGTCCGTGACGAACTTGCCAAGCAGCTCACCAAGAAGCTCGGCTATCCCCCGACGGAATTCTTCCAGATCGGTGCTGCTATCACAATAAACGCAGGCCCTCTCGTAGTAGGAGCGATATTCAAATCAAAGAACCCATAATAAAACAAACGGTATCTTCCTTTCGGGAGATACCGTTTTTCTTTATGACTGTTTTATTTTCTTGCGAACCTGAACATACCGAGTTCGATGATATCACCGTCGATCTTGACTTCCTGCCACGGGTCGATAGCCTCTCCGAGGACTTCTCCCTTCATACCGGAGTCATACTTGAACACGCCGTCAACGATCTTCCACGGCTTGATATCCACTGCAAAGTGGTTATCGTCATACTTCACAAGCTCACCCGAAGCAAGCGCCTCGTCAATTTCCTCCTGAGGTACGTCCTCGGGGATAGCCATTATCCACTTGACTGTGCCGTCAGCATTGATGTCCACAAACTCAAAAGCATTTCCTATGCTCTCCCTGAGTTCTGGATCGGCGTTGATCTCCTCTGTGGTCTTCCATATGATCGAACACGTTTTGGGATCAAACACGTTCATTTCAACGCATTTCCAGATTCCGATAAGATCCATATCAGGCTCTCCTTTCTGCGGTCATGCCCAGGGATTTGCACTCTCGGGCTGTCTGATGCCTACGAGGATGCCCTGCTCCCAAAGATAGTACTTTCCGTCCTTTGCTTTGCGGACAACGCAGTATCTCGGGGAATCTGCTCCGCCCGAATTCAGCCATACCTTTACATAGCCCTCACCGCCGTCACGCGAATACTGATTGGTGAACATCTTGATCTGATAAGGCTCGGCAGGAAGATAGTCATTATCAGGTGTAGCACCGACAAAGTAGGATCTCGGAACATAATCCTGATCCGAGAAACGATCCTTGAGGAACTGTATCTCCTGATTGCTCAGAGGTCTCGGACCTCTGAGATAGTTGAGCATCTGGATGCTGAGATCCTTGTTATCGGGATAGTTGCACAGAGCCACAACAGTCATGGCAACAGTGTCGAACTCGTTGGCAAGCTGTGCCTGAGGAAGTGCGGTGAAAGCCTCAAAAGTATCGGGCACCGACTGGAATGTAACAGTCTCGTTCTTGCTTGTAGCTGCATTCTTCACTGCATTTGTAATAGCCCCGGGGGCAGCATTTTTAAGTTTGTCAAACAGTCCCATAGTAATTTCTCCTTTGTGATTTGATAGCCTCGTATCAGCCGTCTTTCGGCTGATCTGTCAGCGGACTCTCCGATACGGGTCATAGTCCACATATCAATTATACAACATTTGCTAAAAATTCACAACAATCCGCGGAGATTTTATCTGTAGAAATTCACAGCCTTTCTTTGTGCATTTTTCACATATTATTAATTATTAAGATACAAAAAGCCGATACTTTTTCAAGCATCGGCTTTTGAGTTTATTCAAGAGTGAAGGATTTGAGCATTGCGCTGCCGCCTCCGCAGTAGGTGAGATAGAACTCATATACTCCGTCGGGAAAATCAACGTCTGCGCTGTAGGTCTCCCACACGTTTGTGGCATCAATGATGATCGTAGCTATGGGGGCACCGTCCCACTTGGTGCGGACTTCAAAGCTGCCGCCGAAAGCGTAACCCCTTGTGGTGACGCTTATACGCTTGACAGCCTTGCATTCAAAGAACTTGAAGCCTGCTGTGCAGCCCTTTGTCATATTAGCGATATATCCGACTTCCTCATCGCCGTCTTTGCCGTCCTGTGTTACCTTGGGAGCATTGGGCTCACCCAGATACAGAGAGTGCTTCTCGGTATAGAGATTGCAGGCAAGGTACGCAGGGATCTCTCCCCTGCCCTCGAGGGGACCGCCGTTGAGTCCGCAGGAAGTCATCATAGCCTGATCGAAGGAGCCATCCGCATTGAGCTTCAGCTTCTCGGCACATCCCTGACGGCTGTACCAGGTACCGTTGGTATGGCGGTGATAGAAGATATACCAGTCGCCGTTGATGTTCTCGATACTGCCGTGATTGTTGGCACCCATCGCCATAGGCAGATCGGCAGGCTTGTACGAATCAATATGCAGATCTGTATTGCTGACCAGCACGCCGCCGTATCTGAATCCCTCTGTGGGAGAATCACTGACTGCATAGCAGAGCTCATGCATGACCTCGGAGGAATAGATGAAGTAATACTTGCCGTTCACCTTGCGTATGGATGAAGCCTCAAAGAATGCATGGCCTTCAAACTCCGTACCTGCGCTGTACTCGCTGCCGGGTACCACAAGCACGGGATCGCTCTTTACGGTGAGCATATCGCTTTCGAGAGCCACCACCTTGGAGCCTGTCCTGCTCTTGTCGCCCCTGCCGCAGAAACCTGTATAAAGGTAAGTGGTATCGCCCTCGGTGATAACACCGGGGTCAAACTGAGGCTCATCACCTGCACGGTCACCGAGGCGTGTACCGTCGGGATAGTGTACATATCCGTAGAACTCATATTTACCCGCAGGAGTATCGCAGACAGCCACGGATACTATGGAGATCTTGTCCAGCACATAATAGAGATAGTATCTGCCGTCGGGACCGACTGTAACATCGGGAGCATAGAGACACATCTTGCCCTCTTTGTTGATGGGGTCAGCATTCCTCGGGTAGATCACGCCCTCATAACGCCAGTTTCCGAGGTCGTTCACGGGTGCTGACCAGCACACATAGTCACCCATACAGAAGACATAGCCGTTGAAGAGATCGTGAGAGCCGTAGATATAGACTCTGTCGCCGAACACATAGGGTTCTCCGTCGGGGATATATTCCCAGCTGGGAAGATAGGGATTGAGTGCAGGGATTTTTGACATAGCGCATACTCCTTTGTTGTTATTAGTCCACATTTGGTATCAATCCAAACGGGCGCTCACACAGGAGCGCCCAATTTTTTACTTGCTGTTTTTCTTTTCCAGTTCTTCAAGCAGGAACTTTGTGAAACTGCTGCTTTCGACAGTTGCGATAGCACCGTCGGGAGTAAACTCCATTTCGTTTCTGTTTGCATCTGTAAAGGTCTTCCATTCGGGCAGCTTGTTGCCGTTGAGGTCATATCCGTTGGGATCACCTGTCTTGATGAAGTTGCACCAGTAATCGCAGATCTGTCTTGCGATATCGTAGTGTCTGCCCTCATAGGGACGAGTACACTTGGCAAGGGTCTCAAAGAAGAACCACAGATCGCAGGAATGGAAAGTACCGGGATGATCGTCACCGGGGATATCGGGAACGAAGCGGTAATAGTAGCAATCCTTTGCATCCGGCTGCTTGCTCTCACCGATGAACGCGCTCTTTACGCCGAGTTCAGGTGCGCTGACGGGAGCGTAGCCCATATCGGTCTTGATATTTGCTTCGGGGAAAGAGAGAAACTTCTCCGCATCCTCGCCGAAGAATTCTGCTGCCAGCTTTTTCAGCTCATCGGGATCCTGGGCCCTGATAAAGTCTATGAACTCATCGCCTGTATTTCCGCCCATTACGGGAACGCGGCAGCGTGTACCGTCGCGGAATGCCTTCATTGAATCCTGTGTACAGAACTTGCCGTCCTCAACGATGGTGAAGAACATATTGCCCTTGTTGCGCATCTCGCTGTACTTGTCTCTGATATAAGAAGCATCGAGCTTTCTTGCTTCTTCGAGAGTCTTCACGCCCAGGTAGTCGAAAAGCTCTACGCCAAGCTTGCCGGCTGCCTCAACGGTGCGGGGGATGAAGAACATATTCTGGATATATGGGGAGGAGAACATACCGCTGAGAACGGTGGCCTTCTGGAAAAGGCCCTCATTGTCCTTGCAGGCCATCTGAGCCATAACGCTTCCGCCGCCTGCCGACTGTCCTGCAATGGTGATGTTGTCGGGGTCGCCGCCGAAGTTTGCGATATTGCGCTTTACCCACTTGATACCGGCCTGCTGGTCAAGGCTTCCGAAATTAGCGGGAGCATCGGGCTGCTCGGCAGTCAGCTGAGGATGGGCAAGGAATCCGAATGCGCCGAGGCGGTAGTTAACGGTAACTACGATTATGCCTCTGCGAGCGATACGCTCGCCGTCAAACTCCATCTCGGGAGTATAGCCCCACTGGAATCCGCCGCCGAAGAACCATACCAGTACAGGCTGCTTCTCATCGGTCTTCTTGGCGCTTGTCCATACATTGAGGTAAAGGCAGTCTTCGCTCATAGGTATCTCGGGGTCTACGTGCCACTCGCGGCAATAGATGTCGGTACCGATACCCGGTGTATCCTGCATTGAGATAGGTGCAAACTCAAAGCAGTCTCTTACGCCTTCCCAGTTTGCCGCAGGCTGCGGAGCACGCCAGCGGTTCTCGCCTACAGGCGGTGCTGCAAAAGGTATGCCCTTGAAGGATGTTATTCTCGGGTCAGCTGCGGGAAGGCCTCTTACCTTGCCGTTTTCGGTCTGTGCGATCCTTATCATATTCGATCTCTCCTTTTTGTAAATTAAATTGGTACGTACAACCTTACAGCTTATAGTTTATACCTATCGTATAAAATATTCAAGAGCATTACTGCTATTTTTGTATATCAATGACCGTTTTTTGCGCTGGTCAATTATTTATTTCTTGAATTGCTGATCCCGTACAATAATTTGCAAAGCTGTGCAGATTAATTTGTAATGACAGATATCTGTTGCAATCACGGGCATGATGTGGTATAATACTTTTATACGTTTTACGTTCCGAGAACAGAAAAGGCGGTGTAGTATGAACGAAGACATGACAGTTCCCTGCAGCGACGGACTGATAAATGTCCGTGTGGGTGCGATCATCATCAAAAACGGCAGGCTCCTTATGGTAGAAAACGAGCGGGCGGATTACTGCTATTCGGTAGGCGGACGCATCAAGTTCGGAGAGACGGCAGAAGAAGCAATAGTCCGCGAGGTGTATGAAGAAACGGGCATAAAGCTCGGGATAGACAGTCTCGGCTTCATACACGAGAACTATTTCTACGGCGACTCACCCACCAACCTCGGCAAAATGATATATGAACTTTCGTTTTTCTTCTACATGAAAACGCCCGACGATTTCGAGCCTGTAAGCTCAGACTTCGCCGATGACGGCACCCCCGAACATATTGTATGGGTCTCGCCCGACACGGAAAAGACCATATACCCCACTTTCTTCAAGACTGAGAAACTCTCGCCCGAGGCAGGGCTCAGACACCTCATAACCGATGAACGAAACAAAAAGGCGGTGCGGAAAGTATGAAAAAAGAAGCTGAAGTTTATCTTTACGGTCAGGTGCTCGGAACGCACTCGTTCCTGCTGAGGGACGGCTTTTTAAAGCCGGATGAGTATTCCGAGATAGAAGCTCAGTATTTTCTCCCCGGCGGAGAAACGGGAACTGCGGGGACTGTCCTCGCATCGCTGGGCGTGTCAGTACGTATGGACGGCACCTACCTCGGCACCGAGGTAGCACCCATGCTCAAGGAGTTCTATGCCGACAAGAGCGTTGACCTCTCTCCGCTCTACTGTGACCCCGATGACAAGGGCGTTATGGATTATGTTGTCATCCATGGGCTTGTCCGCTCGCCTATGGGCAGGTTCGCAACGCTGTTCTCCTCCGGCAAACGTTGGTGGAGCATCCCGAAGGAAGAGGACATTGCAGGCTGCAAGGCCGCGGCTGTCGACCCCTATTTCGGGGAAGAATCCCTCCTTGCGGCGGATATCTGCGTGCGCCTCGGGATACCCTATGTAACGATAGACACCATGCACGACAGCATACTGCATAAGCGTGCCGCCGTAAATGTAATCTCTCACGAGTGTACCGCTCAGCAGTACGCGGGCAAGTCCGCCGAAGAGGTAATGGAGCTTATGAAAGCAAACACCGACGGTCTGACCATAATCACCCAGGGCGAGGGCGAGATGCTCTACGGAAGAAAGGGTGAACCCACCAAACGTATGAGCGCCTTCAAGGTGGATGTAAAGAGCACTCTCGGCGCAGGAGATACCTACAAGGCAGGCTGCGTTTATGCACTCCTGCACGGTATGTCCGACGAGGACACCGTCCGCTTTGCAAGTGCCTGCTCGGGCGTGGCGATAACCCGTTTCCCGCTGCCTCTCAATCCTCCCACCCTTGCGGAGGTCAAAGCACTTATAGATAAAAAGAATTGAGGAGATAATATGATACAGGATATCTATCCGAGCAGGCTTGACAACAGCTTCTCGGTATGCAAACCGTCAGCTGACGACCTGCTTCTGTTCTTCGATAAGGACGGCAGGGTGCTATCAAAGACCGAGGGCGGAGAGGTCGGCTTTCTGACTTACAAGGACCGCCCCGATGAGAAAGCGGTATATCTCTTCGCGGTCGATGATACGAAGTACTTTCTCTCGCGTGAAGAATTCGGCGATGCTCCCCAAGGCTTCGGGTATCATACAGTCAGAGAACTGCGCGACTGCTGTTCGGGCAAGACTCTGTTTGCTGCTTTCACGGCATATCACCTCTGGCGGTGGTATGCAGACAACAAGTTCTGCGGACGCTGCGGAAGCGAGCTCGTCTGCTCCGAAAAGGAGCGTGCGCTTGTGTGTCCCGATTGCGGCAATACAGTCTACCCGAGGATAAACCCTGCTGTCATAGTCGGGGTCATCAACGGCGACAGCATACTTATCACACGCTATAAACGCGGCTATGCCCACAACGCACTCGTAGCAGGCTTTACTGAGATAGGCGAGACTCTTGAGCAGACCGTGGCACGTGAGGTAATGGAAGAAACGGGCGTTGCGGTAACTAACATCCGCTACTATAAGTCACAGCCCTGGGGAATGGCGCAGGATATGCTCGTGGGGTTCTTCTGCGATGCGGAGACCTCCGATATCAGGATGGACGAGGGCGAGCTGAAATATGCCGAGTGGGTCAAGCGTGAGGATATCGTCCTCCAGCCCAATAACAACAGCCTTACCAACGAAATGATGAGCGTTTTTAAAGACGGGAAAAACTAAGCGCGAACGCATAAAGCTTTATGCTCGCCGCAGAATTGAAAAACGACCTCCGAAAGGCAGACGTCAGTGAAGCTGACGCCGTCCCGGAGATAAAAAGGAGATAAATAATTATGTCAAATACTGCTGAAGAAAGAATACCCAAGAGAAGTGAAGTGCCCGAGGAATTCCGCTGGGCAATAGAGGACATCTACCCAACAGACGAAGCGTGGAAGGCAGATTTTGAAAAGTTCTCTGCCCTGCCCGATAAGATAACATCCTATAAGGGCAGGCTCGGTGAGAGCGCCGCTATCCTGCTTGAATTCCTGAAATTGGATGACGATATCTCCGTGATGTGTGACTCGCTTTTCAACTATGCACAGCGCCGCTCGGATGAAGACACTGCTAATTCCACTTATCAGGCTATGGTAGGTCAGCTGAGGAATGCTTTTGTCGCTGTAAATGCAGCAGGCAGCTTTGAGACCCCCGAACTGATCTCCATACCGGAGGAGACCCTTGACCGTTTCTACTCCGAATGCGAGGATCTCAGGCTCTACAAGAGAGCACTTGACAAGATCCGCCTGAAGAAAGATCACGTCCTCTCCGATGCCGAAGAGCGTATACTCGCCCTTGCCGGAGAAATGGGCAGCTCTCCCGAGAACATTTTCTGTATGTTCTCCGATGCCGATCTCAAATTCCCCGATGCTGTCGATAAGGACGGAAAGGCACATCAGGTGACACACGGCTCCTATATCCCCCTCGTTCAGGACGCAGACAGAGTGCTCCGCAAGTCGGCTTTCGAGTCTATGTACCACACCCACGAGAAATTCAAGAATACCTGTGCATCCACCCTGGATGCTCAGATCAAAGCTGTGCAGTTCTACTCCAAGGCAAGACGTTACGGTTCCTCTCTTGAAGCTGCCCTGTCTTCCACTGAAGTACCTGTTGAAGTTTATCATAATCTTATCAAGGCAGTCCACGAGAATATGGATTATATGTATGACTACGTCAAGCTGCGCAAGAAGCTGATGGGGCTCGATGAGCTGCATATGTACGATCTTTACACTCCCGTGGTCTCCGACTGTGATATGAAGATCACCTTCGAGGAAGCCAAGGAGACCGTGCTCAAAGCCCTTGCTCCTATGGGCGAAGATTACCTCGCTCTGCTCAGAAAGGGATTCTCGGAACGCTGGATAGATGTATATGAGAACGAGGGCAAGACTTCGGGTGCTTACTCCGCAGGTGCAAGAGTACACCCCTATGTGCTTCTCAACCATAAGGACACCCTCAACTGTATGTTCACACTCGCACACGAAATGGGTCACGCCATACACTCATACCTCTCCAACAAGAACCAGCCTGTTGTCTACTCAGACTACGTTATCTTTGTGGCTGAGGTGGCATCCACCTGCAACGAAGCTCTGCTGATGCAGTATCTGCTCAAAAACACCACCGACAAACGCGAGAAAGCCTACCTGATCAACTACTTCCTGGAGCAGTTCCGCACTACCCTTTACAGGCAGACCATGTTTGCCGAATTCGAGCTGAAGATCAACGAGATGTCTGCTCAGGGCGAGAGTCTTACCGCAGATTCCCTCTGCGCTCTCTACCGCAGCCTGAACGAACTCTACTTCGGTAAGGATATAGTCATAGACAGCGAGATCGACCTTGAATGGGCACGCATCCCACACTTCTATTACGACTACTACGTTTATCAGTATGCCACGGGATACTCCGCAGCGATAGCCCTCTCACAGCGCATACTGAACGAGGGCGAACCTGCTGTCCGCGATTATATCGACAAGTTCCTGAAGGGCGGCTGCTCGGCGGATCCTATCTCTCTGCTGCGCGGCGCAGGAGTTGATATGGCAACCGAAAAACCCGTCACCGATGCACTTAAACTCTTCGGTGAACTCATAAAGGAAATGGAAGGCCTCTTCTGAGCAGCAAAAAAACTGCCGCACCTTAAATGCGGCAGTTTTTTTATCAGTCAAGAGCGATTATCTCTTTATAGAACTCGGCATAATCCTTACGCTTTTCCTTAGTGAAAGCGATGGCGCTTCTGGGGTGGCGGTTAAGGATCCCAGTCATCATGTACTGGAGATCGTAGCCCCATACAACGCCCTCCTCGTGCAGCTTGTTCATGTGCTGCTCAATAAACCTTATTGTGGGGTAAACGTTGTACTTGGGGTTCTTGAGGAAGCTGAGCAGCAATTCCATTGCGCAGTTGCCTGCACCTCTGCCCATGGACTGATATGTGGCATCGAGCCAGTCAACGCCGTCACCCACAGCCTCAATGGTATTTGCAAAAGCGAGCTGCTGGTTATTATGTGCGTGGATACCTATCTTCTTGCCGTACTTATCGGCAGTCTCGCCGAAGAAATAGGCAAGACGCTGGATCTGTTCAGGATAGAGTGCGCCGAAGCTGTCAACAATGTAGAGCACATCCACCGAAGATCTGCCGAGGATATCAAGAGCAGCGCGGAGATCACCCTCCTGAGTATTGGAGATAGCCATGATATTGCAGCTTACCTCGTAGCCCTTCTTCTTTGCATCCTCGATCATATCCACAGCGGTAGGAATGGTATGAAGGTATGTTGCCACGCGGATAAGATCAATGGGGCTGTCCTTACGCTCAATGATATCCTGCTTGTAGTTGCATCTGCCCACATCTGCCATTACGGCGATCTTGAGGTCGGTATTGTTCTCGCCGACGATTGAACGGATATACTCGTCATCGCAGAACTTGCACTTGCCGAACTTGCTCTCATCGAACATTTCTCTGTCAGCCTTATAGCCGAACTCCATATAATCAACGCCCGAGCGGAGATTTGCATTATATAGATCCTTTACGAACTCATCGGTAAAGAAAAAGTCGTTTACCAGTCCGCCGTCTCTCAGTGTTGCGTCCACGACCTTGATATCGGGACGGAAATCAATAAGCTTGGATATTTCCTTCATATCACTCATTCCCTTTCCACTTTCACGATTTTATGCTTTTAAGTTTTAATGCTTTAAAGTGCTTGTCTTAACGTATTAGATTATAACACAGCTTCCACGTTTTGTCAATCCTTGAAATTATTAATTTTTTATGACTGCAAGAAGCAATACGGCAGGACACAGGGTCCTGCCGTTATTATCTGTCAGTTTGTCAGCACACTTTCGGGGACTTCGGTATTCTTAGGTCTGTCACCGGTGAAGAAATCTCCGTAGGCATAGCCTCTGTTGCCCATATAGTCAACATAGATCCAGTTGTAGTTGACCACTGCATAAGCAGTAACTCTTGCGCCCTGAGGAAGCACCATAAGGTTTTTGGAGGTGGAATTCGGCTCCGGATGGAGATATACCGCACTCTTGACTTCCATCTCGGTAACTCCCGAATTGAGCAGTTCGCTCTTATACGGATCGGTGCTTGTCTTCATTGTTGTGGTAGTTGTAGTCTTTTTCTTGGTAGTATTGAGGGTGGTCGTTGTTGTCACATATGTCGGGGGAGCAGTAAGCCTTCCCGTTTTTTTATCCTCTGATGAGCTTGTTACAAAGAGAGCCTTTGCAAAAAGCAGAGTTATAAGAGTCACCACCAGCACCGTAGACATTATAGCTATAATGCCTTTGAGATATACAGGCTGTTCATTCTTTGCCGCACGGTGCGTATGCTGTTCCTTGTTCATCATGTTCTCCTTTCGTGTACTTTATTTCCTTTTTTTGTCAACAAAGCACACTTCGACGTATATCATCATTATACATCATTGTTCCCGTCAAGTCAAGTTCTTTTTTATCTCCGGGACGGCTCCGGACAAGCCCGAGCCTGTCTACAGGTCGGGTTTTCTCATTCCTGCGATGCAGTTGCAAGTCCGAGCGATTTTTTTACATTATTGCGCGAGCGGCTTGGTGCCAAACTAAAGAGTAAGGAAGTAAAAGTCCGTCATCCGCCGCGCCTTGCATTTTTCTTCGAGATATGCTATACTGTATTAGTATGCGCAGTCCGCTGCGATATATACCTTTTTCTTCCATTTTACGGATGATTCACAAAGGAGCAGATAAAAATGTCCGACAATTCACGCCGTGACTTCAGAAACGGTATCAAGGACGGCATCCCCATAGCACTGGGATACCTTTCGGTATCATTCGGGTTCGGCATCATGGCAGTCTCAAACGGTCTTTCGGTGTTCGCGGCCGTACTTATCTCAATGACAAATCTCACCTCCGCAGGGCAGGTGGCAGGTCTTACCGTCATAGCCTCAAACGGCAGCTTTATAGAAATGGCAATAGCTCAGCTAGTCATAAATCTGCGCTATTCACTGATGAGCCTTTCGCTCTCACAGAAACTCGACAAACGCTTCACGATACTGAGCAGGCTCGGGATATCATTCGGCATTACGGACGAGATCTTTGCTGTGTCATCCGGCAAAACGGAAGACGTTTCAAAGCACTATATGGCAGGTCTGATCTCTCTGCCTTGGGTTGGCTGGGCAATGGGTACGCTCCTCGGTGCGGCAGCAGGAGAGATCCTCCCCGAAAAGATCAAGGCTGCACTGGGTATTGCGATCTACGGTATGTTCGTTGCGATATTCGTTCCCGCTGCAAAGAAAGCCATTGGCGTATTCATCGTTATCATCATTGCAGTGACCGCAAGCTGCTGTTTGAAGTATATTCCCGTGTTTGACGGCATCTCCGACGGCTTTGCGATAATCATCTGCACCGTACTGGCTGCGGTCGCAGGTGCCGTGTTCTTCCCTGTAAAGACTGAAGAAGGGGGCGCCGACTCATGACCACACGCCTGCTTCTGTACATACTAGTTATGGCTGCCGTGACTTATCTTGTCAGGATGCTCCCGATGATCCTCTTCCGCAAGAAGATCAAGTCGCGCTTTGTTCAGAGTTTCCTGTACTATGTGCCTTATGCCGTACTCGGTGCCATGACCATACCTGCCGTGTTCTACGCCACGGGAGACATCACCGCTTCCTGCGCAGGACTTGCAGCCGCCTTCATACTTGCATTTTTCGGACAATCACTGATAGTAGTTGCCCTTTCCGCCAGCGGAGTTTCATTCATTGCTCTGCTGATACTGAGCTGGACAAAGTGATCTCCTGCAAGCTCATTTACACAGCGATTTCAGATACGGAGTGATAACATGACCAGGATACTTGTTGCTGAAGACGATCCCACCATACGGGCCGCACTTGCACTCATACTGAAAGACAACGGCTTTGAGACTGTGTTCGCCGCATCCTGCAAAGAGGCGGACCGGCTGTTCGATGGCTGCAATATGTGTCTTCTCGACCTGATGCTCGGAGACGGCAGCGGCCTTGATCTGCTGAAAAAGATCCGCATGACGAGCAGTATGCCCGTCATAATAATCACCTGCATGGACGACAACTCCGATGTGGCACGGGGGCTGGACGCCGGTGCCGATGACTATATCACGAAGCCTTTTTCAGGTCAGGTGCTGGTCTCGCGGATAAAAGCTCTCCTGCGAAGGAGTGCAGGTTTCAATGAGGATATCCCCGATGGACTCACTGCCAACGAGCAGAACCTCTATGAATACTTCCGCACAAACAAGGGCAGGGTGCTGACAAGGGATCAGCTGCTTGCCCACGCATGGGATTCAAAAGGAAACTTCGTCTCCGACAATGCTCTCTCCGTTGCAGTGAACCGCATACGCAGCAAGCTGGGCGGAAAAGGCAGGATAATAACAGTCAAGGGGGTCGGATATAAATGGGAAGACTGATAAGATTGCTCGAGAATAGGACGGTGCTGCTCTTCACAGGCCTTACCCTGCTGCTCTCGGGCTTTTTCTTTTGGGCTGGATATGCCGCGACCGTCCACGCAGAGGAAAAGGCGGAAGCAGAATTCAGTGACCGTATGCTCTCCGCTGCCGGACGAATAAAAGATCTGGATCCCTCGCTGAACAGCGAGCAGATAGCCGCCGCCTTCATGGACACCGACACCGCTGATGCCGAAAAAGGCGAAGCAGTCCTCAGCCGATACGGGTTTAAAGCAGGATCGGGCAAGAGCTGCTTTGCAGCCAACGAGACTTCTATGCTGCCTGCGGCTGTTGCTTCCGCAGGTATTGTTATCCTCGGCATCTCGGGAATTCTGTTCTTCGGGGCGTTGATCGGATGCATAAAAAAGGTGACAAAAAGCGCAGAAGTCAAAGAGTTATGCAGCGGACATTTCAACGATCACGATATTCTCTTGCTGGAAGAATCCGTGAACTCGCTGACAAAGGATTACCGTTCCGTTCTGGAGAGGCTCTCTGAGGAGAAGCACTTCCTTGCAGATCACTTGCAGGATCTCTCCCACCAGATCAAAACCCCTGCCGCAGGGCTGACTCTCAACAACGAAATATACCGCACCCACTCGCTGCCGAAGGCTGAGCTCGATGCTTACCTTGAACGTGACCGTGTCTGCATAGAGCGTATAAACAAGCTGTGCAGCGAGTCTCTGAAACTCGCAAGGCTCGAAGCAGGTGCCGTGAACTATGACATCAGGCAGTATGCGCTTTCGGCTGTTGCAGAAAAAGCCTGCGTTCCCCTTTACGAAGTGGCTGCGGTCAACGGCACTGATCTCAGCGCAGATATACCCTCTGATATCTTTCTCGAATGCGATGAACTCTGGCTCTCGGAAGCAATTTCCAACCTTGTCAAAAACGCCTGCGAACATACTCACGGCGGCAGTGTTACCCTCTCCGCAGAGGAAGACCCCTTCTCGGTATCGCTATGTATCACCGATGACGGCGAAGGTATCCCCGATGAAGATATTCCACTCGTGTTCAAAAGATTTTATTCCAAGAAAACAGAAAGCGATCCCACTTCTGTCGGTATAGGTATGGCTATCTCTAAACGTATAACCGAAGACCTGGGCGGAAAGATCTATATTGATACTACCCTCGGTAAAGGTACTTCAGTAAGGATTCAGTTCCTGAAAAAAGAACCGTGATCTCCATATACTGCTGTAAATAATTATTTGTGCACAGCAATACCCGGGGGCATAATTTTTCGATTGTAACTTTACTGTAATGTTGGGATGTTACAATGAGATCATAAAAGATCCGGAAGCTGCTTGTTAAGGATACACGGGAGGTAATCGATATGGAAAACGAGATCATCATAAACGCGGAGGGACTGACCAAAACATTCGGTACGGGCGACAGCAAAGTCGTAGCTGCGGACGGAATAGACCTCAAAGTCCTGAAAGGGGAACTGGTAGCCATCACAGGCGAAAGCGGAAGCGGAAAATCCACGCTGCTCAATATGCTTGGAGGACTGGACAAGCCCGATTCGGGCACTGTAACCGTCGGAGAAGAGGAGCTGACGAAACTGAAAGATCATCAGCTTGCTGCCTACAGGCGCAGACACTCGGGCTTTGTGTTCCAGTTCTACAATCTTATATCGGTGCTCAATGTAGAGGAGAACATCACTCTCCCTCTGAGCCTTGACGGCAAGGATGCCGACAAGGAACGTCTCAGCGAGCTGTTGGAAATACTCGGGCTAACCGATAAAAGGTACAGCTATGCTTCACAGCTGTCGGGCGGCCAGCAGCAGAGGGTAGCCATCGGCAGAGCCATAATGGCACAGCCGCCCTGCATCTTTGCCGATGAACCCACAGGCAATCTCGACAGCCGCAACAGCCGCGAGATAGTTGCCATCTTCAAGCAGCTGATAGCCAAGTACGGGACTACCGTTGTGCTCGTCACACATGACCCCGACGTTGCCGCAGACGCTGACCGCATCATCACCATGCGCGACGGAAAAATCGTATCAGAGGTGAAAAAGCGCATATGAACAAGCTTCTGACGATAACCCTGCGCTGGATGCGGCGTGACAAAAAGCGCACCATGCTCTCATTCCTGTCAATCGTTCTGGCGATGTATATGCTCACTTTCCTGGGTATATATTTCAGTGCGGGAGTTTCCATGATACGCTCTGAAAAAGCCTATGCGGACGGTAACTGGCACGTTTCTTTTGAATGTACAGACCCCGATCAGGCAATGCTCATTACAAAGAACGTCTCTGTTGAAAAGGGCGGATTCGCAACAAGCTCGGGATTTACTCCCTATATGGAAGAGCATATAAAGAAATACTGGCTCTCAGACAGACAGGACAAGAACTACATACCGTACGTAAAGATAAACGGGAAAGACATGATCCGAAAAAACGGCATCTATGTCAACAATGATAATTTCGGTTATGCCTTAGGAGACATCAACGAGCTTTACAGATATAACGGCAAGCCGCATATCGAAGGCTGCGTCCCCTCAAAGAGCGGTGAAGTGCTCATCACAAGGGAGGCCGCCGATTACTACGGCCTTTCGGTCGGTGACACCATGACCATCGAATATGCGGCGCAAAAAGTCAAAGCCGAGTACGCGGACTTTTTTCTTACCACGGAAGAGGCAAACAAACCTGTTACCATTCAGCAGGGTGATGCCACCCTCACCTTTGACCGTTTTAATTTCCTTCGTGAAAGTCTGAAAAACGGTCTGGACGAAAACGGCGATCCCATAAAACTGACAGCCGCAGACGACGATGCCTACCTCGGAAAGGTATTAATGAAAATGACAAGCGATGTGGTTTCAGCATCTTCCGAGATAACAGATCCCGAGGAACTCAACCATCTGATCAGCTTTCAACTCCAGCTCCTTTCGGCCGATGTCAACTCCATGATAGCCAACTCCGTCACGGAAGGCTCTTATGAGATCTTTGAATCCTACAACTCCGATACAGATCAGTACTGTCTGACCGTATTAAAGCTCACTATGCTGCCCGAAGCCGATGCAAAGGAGACTCTCAGCTTCACCGTCTCGGGAATAAGCAGCGATTCGTTTGGGGAAAACACTTATACGACCATATATTTCTCCCCCGAAGACGAGACCATAAAGCCTCACCTGCCTGAAACATCAAGATCAGGTGAGCATATAATCTGCTATACCCGCATCAAGGACGGCCTCGACATCGACACAGAGACCAGACAGATCTGCCGGACCGCAAACATACTACCCGAAGATCCCGTAACAGGTCACGTCTATTATTCACAGAACGACTCACTCATCCTCCTTGAAGGCAGAGGCTATGAGCGCATTCCCGGCATAGCTGTCGTCTTCTGCATCATAATCATAGTGGTGGGGGTATTCGTCTTCTTCGCAAGACTCATTATCAACAACGCATTTGAGCTGTCCAACGCCTACCGCCTGACACAGTACGGCGCACTGAAAACTGTGGGCACTTCCGACAGACAGATCTTCGCAATGATAATGATAGAATGTATGCTGTACATGATAACCGCACTTCCCATAGCTGTATTCCTTGCGCTCTTCACAGGCAGGATGCTCCTCGACAGGATATCCGACCTGAAGATATTCGACCTTTTGTACGGCGACGGGGTATCCGATAAATTCATCAAGCTGGAGATCATCCCCGTGATAATGATCGCAGCGGTGGGTGTGGCAGTATTCTCTGTTGTGATGTCAGCCTACGCCTGCGCCATAAGGATCCGCAAGCTCTCGCCTATCGAAGCAGCGACCACAGGCAAGCGCAGAAAGAAGATCAAAGCAAAGAAGCAGGGCTGGCTCTCGCGCAGACTGTTCGGCTTCTCAATAGGATATGCTGTGCGCTCCGTAAGAAAGAACCGTATGCGTTTCGGTATAACTCTGCTGGCTGCTGTTGTCAGCGGTACGCTGGTAGTCACACTGACGACTATAGCAAGAACCACCGATAAATATATCACTGCTTACGCGGAAGTTGAAAGTGATTTTGAAGCCTACCCCAATATTATCACCTCGGCTTCAAAATATATCCCCGACGAAGTCGCATACCTTGAAAAAAGCGGTATGTTCAGCTCGGTAGAGCCATTCATGTACTCAAACCTGCATATATCTCCCGAACTCGTCGGCGGCGATCTCCCCGACAAGCTGACAGAGTTCTTCAAAGGGAACGGAGTTAACCTGAAGATCATCTCCAGGGATATTTTCAAAAAAATCAGAACAGATATCTCCTACGATGATCTTGTCGAAAGCAAAGGTGCGCTGCTCTGCAAAACCTGCACAACAGGCAATTATGGCAAGGACCTTGAAAACGAAAAAAAACTGCTCTGTCAGTATTTCTTCGGCAGCGATACTCCTCCCTGCGAGCTCGAATTCAGAACCGTCACAGACAAACGCGGCTTGATAGGGTTATACACCGACAGCATCCCCGTCTATACCGAGATACCCAAGGAACTGACTGTGCTTATCACCAATCGCATGAACATCGGCGATGAGTACACGCTCGATCTGCCTGTTGCAGGTGTTTATTCCGCAGACAAGGACTACCTCTGCAATAATAATGTAAAAACTCCTATGGTGCTGCTGCCCATCGAGACCCTCGATACCTTTATGAAGGACACCGATGCCGAAATGATCCAGGAGCTGCTGTTCTACAGCCGGCTTGAGGTCACTCTGACTGCTGCTGAAGGCAAAGAGATGGATGCCAAGCAGTTCCTCATTGACCGTTACGGAGAGGAATATTTCAGCGACCACATAATCGAAAAACTTACAGCAAAAAAGGTCTCCGAAGCTGTAAAGACAGCAGGCTATTCACTGGCTTTCATACTGATGGCTCTGGCGCTCATCAATATGCTTTCGACCTCTGCCGCAACAGTGGTCAACCGCCGAAACGAATTCTCTATGCTGAGAGCCTGCGGTATGTCCCTGCGTCAGGTAATAGGCTCTCTTGCTGCCGAGGCGATACTGATCTCACTGCTGAATGCAGTCATAAGCGCATTCCTCGGACTGCTGCTGTCATCCTTCCTTTTGGAGTTCTTCATCAGCGAGAATATACACTTCTCCTTCATCACCCCCATAGCTATATTCCTGATGACACTTGCAGTCACCCTCCTGCCTTACCTTCTCGCTCTGCGCAGAATGTCAAAAGGCTCCATTCCCGAGAACATCAGAAAGAAAGAATAAATCAAAAGAGCTCCTTTCGGAGCTCTTTACTTTCATCGTATACTTGACACAAGCACAGGCGCACATCTCCGTTTTTACAGAGATGTGCGCTGTCCCTATAATTTATCCATTTTGCTGTCTCAGCATCCGTTTATGCTGTTGTCTCATTTTTCTTTGATCTTCTGATGATGAGTGTGAGCAGCACGAAGATCACGCCGAAGCAGAGCTGAACGCCCATATATCCGAAACATTTGCCTGTTTCAAAAACCTCTCCGCCTTCTCCGGTGAGGCAGTTGTTCAGCTTCTCGTACCAGTAAGCAGGCAGGAATCTTGCTGCAGAAAGCACACTGCTGCTCATGACCTTCTGAGGAATAAACACGCCCGATAAGAAGGACATTCCCAAACCTACTATCTGACCAATGATGTTGATGCTGTTCTCGTCCGTGATAAGGTTTGAAAGGAACACTGCGAAAGAAGCAGCAACGAATGTGAACGCAAGACTGTTCAGCACCGCGAACCATGCTTTTCCGTCATAGATGCCGCCGTTCAGTACCATACCTGCTATCATCAGCACCAGCCATATCGCAAGCACCAGTATGCCCGAAGCCGCAAAGATCTGGGCAGTGCCGCTCTTTGAGGTTATGCATGAGCAGTCTGTTCTGAAACGGACATCCTTCTTGTTGATAACGATCAGTATCACGCACAGCGAATAGCACATTACCGATACCAGAATGTAAGGCATATACTGGAAGTATATCAAGAGCTTCTCGCCAAACTCGGCAGAATCATCTGTATTCTGAATTACAAACTCTACAGCTGTATCCTCAGCAAGGACTTCCGATGCTCTTGCTGCTGCCTCTGCGGTTGTGAGACCCGATTCGATATATGCTTCTGCGGTCTTTACATACTCATCAAGGCAGGATGCCATATATCTTTCGGTGAAACCCTCATGGACTTTGAAATCCTCGAAGAACCCTTCTGTCTTTCCTGCTGCAAGGTTCTCCTCAAATCCGGGCTTGATAACAAGGATGTAATCAACTTCTCTCCAGTAGAGCATATCGAGCATGGCATCTTCGTCATACTCAACTTCCTTGAGTTCGTGCTTCTTGTCAAGCATCTCAACAAAAGCCTTGCTTGAAGGAGTCATATCCCTGTCGAACACCGCCATATACAGAGAGACCTCTTTAAAAGACTCGGTAGGCGACTCGGCATAGAGCCTTCCGAAAGATATTACGAGAAAAACCACAATAAAGAGCAGCAGAGCTTTGTATCTCTTGCGAAGTATCTTAAAGAACAGATCAAAGACTTGCATATTTACGCCTCCTTGTAGCCACAAAGCCTATTACGATAAACAGGACTGTCATAACGAGCATCACTGCGATCTTGACAAAATATTTGTTGAGATCGTCGAGAGTGTTGAGGATGTAGAAACTGTCGGAAATGACCGCAGCAGGGTTTATCTCGTTGAAGAACGGAGCGTAATGAGATACGGTCACTTTCATTCCCGCGACCATAAGTCCGCTCAGGAAGCAGAGGATCAAAGACACGGCTGTTATTAACGACTGCTTTGAATCCTTGCTGGCCTTGCCGATAGAACCGACCATAAAGCCGAATGAAATGCCGAAGTTACCTGCAATTATCGCTGTTAAATACACCAGAGCCAGGTTTTTGCCGAAGTTGATCTTCAGAACGAAATTCAGATAAGAAACGCAGATCATCATAATGCCTGTCTGCATTATGAAACGCGAGCAAATTGCAGCCAGCACACTCCGTGACTTGGGTGTGGGGGAGCAGTTCTTTCTTGCGCCGAGAGCCGAAAGGTTCGCCTGATTGTTGATAATAACGGTCAATCCGGCGTAACCTCCGAACAGCGCGGTCATAGCAATGAGGTTGTAGAAATAATCAACATAGTAATCGGTGTTGCCGTCTGTGAGCTTAATGACTTCGCAGGCAGCCACATCTCTTGTGAGTTTTTCGGTCACAGCCTGTATCTTTGCGGGATCTTTCTGTGCGGTATCCGTGATGACTGTTACGTTTGAATTGTACTGGTCACAGAACGCTTTGAGTATTGACTCATTCATGCCTCTGCCGCCTACCGCAAGGGTCAGCCTGCCGTCTTTGACTCTGATTATGCCTTCCGCTTCGCTGCTGTCAAGCTCGATATCCTTGGTGTCTTCTTCCTTGACGTAAGTTACTTTCAGCAGAGGCTCATCGGAATTCTCTATACCCTCAAGCACCTGACGGAGCGTGGTCTCATTCTCATCGGCAACTACCGCTACAGGTACAGCCTTGAATTTTTCTGTCTTGTTGTAAATATCTCCGAATCCTATCTTGAACACTGTACCGAGCGCCAGCGGAAAGATGACTATCCATATCAGGAATTCCTTGACGCGCAGCACCGCTTTCAGCTCGTATTTAAGATTGTGCAGGAACATCGTCTTTCCTCCTTAATCCTTATCTCTTAAAGCCTTGCCCGTGATCTCGAGGAATACATCGTTGAGAGTGGGCTGTTCGCTGTAAACTCTGCCGATGTGTACCTCGTGCTTCTGGAGCACCTCGAGCACTCTGATGAGGTTGTGCTTGCCGCCCGAGCAGCTTACCGAAAGCTTGCCGTCATCAAGACTTACCTGGTAAACGTGGGGCAGAGCCTCGATCTCGGGGAGCTGAGCTTCGTCAAGTCCTCTTGTTTCGACTGTGATCGTCTCGGTGTTCTTTATCATTCTCTTGAGCTCTTCCTTGGTGCCCTCGGCGATCTTCTTGCCCTTATCCATTATGGCGATCCTTGTACAGATCTGCTCCACCTCTTCCATATAATGCGATGTGTAGATGATGGTTGCGCCGTTGCGGTTCAGTTCCTCGATGCCTTCGAGGATCTTGTTTCGGCTCTGAGGGTCTACCGCTACGGTAGGCTCATCGAGGATTATGAGCTTTGGCTTGTGGGCGATACCGCAGGCAATGTTAAGTCTTCTCAGAAGACCGCCCGACAGCTTCTTCGGATAGAACTTTATGAAGTCCTCCAGTCCGACAAACCTGATCGCATCCTCTACATACTTTTTCTTAGTTGCCTTGTCCCTGATGTAAAGGCCGCAGAAGTAGTCGATGTTGTCATATACGGTCAGCTCATCGAAAACTGCAACGTTCTGCATTATGATACCGATCTCGCGCTTGATGTCATAGCTTGTAGGGGTCATCTCCTTGCCGAAGATCTCGATACTTCCCTTATCAAATGCAAGCAGGGAAAGCAGGCAGTTTATCGTTGTTGTCTTGCCTGATCCGTTAGGTCCCAGCAGTCCGAAGACCTCACCCTCCTTGATCTCCAGCGAGAGATGATCCAGTGCTATGAGATCCTTATATCTTTTTACCAGTCCTTCTATCTTTACTACAGTGTCAGCCATTTGCGTGACCTCCTTCTTTGTTGTTGTATTCATTATAACACAGCGTTTGTCACTGTTGAAGTGTGCGTTGTCACTTTTGCAATATGACAAATGTAATTTGATGAAGGACATCCCAAAAGAAAAGCAGCCGCCCTCTGCATCCCTGCAAAAGGCGGCATAGCGCGGTGCGCGCTGTACATCGTAAAAAACTCTGCATAAGCTGTCTGCTCATCGCAGAAAAGAAAAGCATACACATAAAAAGACAGCCGCAGGCTTGACCTGCGGCGTCTCGGTTTTGGTGCGCTTGATGCGATTCGAACGCACGGCCTTCAGAGTCGGAGTCTGACGCTCTATCCAACTGAGCTACAAGCGCGTTTTTTATTTCCCCTACCCCTATTACTAAAGGCAAGAGTTAAAGTTCCGTTTGCCCTCCCCGGAGGGGAGGTGGGAACTGTATATCCGTATACGAACTACAAATTATAATGCATAAAACCACAGCATCCGAACTCAGAGAGTTCCTTGAATCCTATAGATCTGTAAAATGCTGTTGTCTTCGGCGTATTATCAGTCACGAGACCGATCTGACGCACATCACCGAACCTTGCGAGGACTTCTTTCAGGAGTGCTGTTCCCACTCCCTTTCGCTGATACTGCTTGAACACGAGGATATCCTGAACGAACACGATAGTCGCTCCGTCACCCACAGCACGAATAATTCCCATGAGTCTGCTGTCATCATAGGCAGCCAACACAAGAAGCGAGTTTTCAAAGCCCTTTCTCAGTACAGACATATCCCTGGTATATGATGCCCAGCCTGCATCGCTGTACAGGCTAAGCATTTCGTCCTCACAGTATTTATATTCCCTGATCTCCATTATTATCTTATCTTGCTTCCGCAAGGCAGCGACTGATCGGGGAACACCACAGCTGCACCGCCGTCGGGGGTATCTGCTGCGAGTATCATACCCTGAGATTCAACTCCGCAGAGGGTCGCAGGCTTGAGGTTTGCAACAATGATTATCTTCTTGCCGACGAGGTCTTCGGGCTTATACCATTCTGCGATACCCGATACGACCTGTCTGCCGCCGAAGCCGTCATCAAGCTGGAGACACAGGAGCTTCTTGGACTTCTTGACCTTCTCGCAGCTCTTGACCTGAGCCACTCTGAGATCTGCCTTACCGAACTCCTCGATATCTATCTGAGGAGCAAGCTCCTTGGGCGCAAACTCGTCAGCCTTTTCGCTATCCGAAAGATTAGCCTTGGCAGCTTCCATATTCTTTGCGATTATGGCGTTAAGTTCCTCGATCTCCTTATCGATATCTATTCTCGGGAAGAGTATCTCACCCTTGTGAACGGTGACATCCTTGTGAAGCACGCCGAACTTCCCTGCGTTATCGTAGGTGATATCCTTATCTGTCGCACCGATCTGCTCCCATACCTTAGGCATAGTGGTGGGCATAAAGGGCGAGAGAAGTGTGGAGATCACGCGGATAGCTTCGAGCAGATTATAGAGCACTGTTGCAAGGCGAGCCTTCTGTGCCTCGTCCTTTCCGAGCTTCCAGGGCTCGGTCTCATCGATGTACTTGTTTGCTCTGTCAACTGCAACGAAGATCTCTTCGAGTGCATTCTTGAGCCTTGTCTCATCGATGCAGGTATCGACCTTTTCACGGATCGAAGCAACGCAGTCTATGAGAGATTTGTCGATCTCAGCCTCTTCGCGGTCAGTGGGCAGGGTGCCGCCGAAGTATTTATCAGCCATTGCCACGGTACGGGAAACGAGGTTTCCGAAGCCGTTTGCAAGATCCGAATTAATGCGGTTAATCATGATCTCATTAGAGAATGCACTGTCTGCGCCGAGAGCCATCTCTCTGAGAATGTGGTATCTGATAGAATCAACGCCGTAACGCTCGCCGAGCATGAAGGGGTCTACCACATTGCCAAGAGACTTGGACATCTTCTGAGCCTCGCCCTTATTATTGAGGAATGTGATCCAGCCGTGAACAGCGAGATGCTTGGGCAGGGGCTGTTCGAGAGCCATCAGCATTGCAGGCCAGATGATAGCATGGAATCTCATGATATCCTTTGCAACCATGTGAACGTCTGCCGGCCAGAACTTCTCATAATCATTATATGCGCTGTTCTCATAACCGAGAGCGGTGATATAGTTGGAGAGCGCATCGATCCACACATATACAACGTGCTTCTGATCGAAGGATACGGGCACGCCCCATGTGAAGGATGTTCTCGAAACGCAGAGGTCTTCAAGACCGGGCTTGATGAAGTTGTTCACAAGCTCCTGTGCTCTGTACTTGGGACGGAGATAATCAGTCTCCAGCAGGAGCTTTTCTATTCTCTCTGCAAATGGAGACATTTTAAGGAAGTAGGCTTCCTCCTCTGCCTCGACTACGGGTCTGTGGCACTCGGGACAACAGCCGTGCTCATCAAGCTGGCTCTCTGTCCAGAAGCTCTCGCAGGGGGTACAGTATTTGCCTGTATACTTGCCCTTATAGATATAGCCTCTGTCATAGAGTTCCTTGAATATCTTCTGAACTGCTTCTACGTGATAATCATCGGTAGTTCTGATATATCTGTCATAAGAGATGTTCATATAGCTCCAGAGCTTCTTGAAAATCTCCACGATCTCGTCAACATACTGCTTGGGAGTCACTCCCTTTGCAGCTGCCTTCTGTTCGATCTTCTGACCATGCTCATCCGTTCCGGTAAGAAACATGACATCATAGCCCTGCATACGCTTGTACCTTGCGATAGAGTCACAGGCTACCGTTGTGTAGCAATGACCTATATGCGGATCTCCGGAAGGATAGTATATAGGTGTGGTGATGTAATACTTTTTCTTATCCATAGTGTTTCCTCCTAAACGTCTTCGGCATCAGCCGTAAATTATATTATAATACTTTTTTATATATAAGTCAAGTCTTTCTCGCCGCATTACGCTCCTTTTTAACTCCGGGACGGCGGCTGCGAGTTGCCGCCTGTCCATTCAGAGGCGCTTCTCACTTATGCAACGAGCAGCGTTCCCGACTCGTTAATTATCAACCATCAACTTTTCTGAGCACCCATACCAAATCGCTCGGTGTGAGCTCATCGGCAGGCTTAAACTTATAGCCCGTATACAGAGCCTCGATCTCAAATCCGCAAAGCTCGATCAGGTATTTCATCTCCTGACGGTAGGTCTGGCGCATGGTAAGGGGTCTGATCCTTTCTGCTATGACCTTTCCCTCGTCATCGAGTGTCTCAAACTTCCACTTCCCGCTCATGATCTGACTGACAGCATCATAGGTAACAGCCGTGTATATTTTTTCCCGTTTGCCCTCGGCATTGATGTACTCCAGCCTGAACGAGAAATCTTCATCGGAAGTTTTCATCTGCTCCGCCTGCATGAACGGCAGAGGGTCAAAAGTATTGAGCGTAAGTATTCCGCCGTCACAGAGCTGTCTGCGTATGTTCAGCAGAGCGGCTCTCTGGATCTCGGGTGTGGGCAGGTGCATGAAACCGCTGCGTGCAATAATAGCGAGCGAGTACATTCGCCCTGCATCGAAGCTTGTCATATCACCCTGAAATATATTGAGCTTATAACCCTTATCCTCGGCTTTTCTGCGTGCAACATTGCACATCTCTTCCGAGAGGTCGCTTGCATCGGCGATAATGCCCTGCTCTGCCAGTCCGAGGACTACTGCCCCCGTACCGCAGGCGATATCTATTATTCCGCCGGAGCCGTACTTCTTGGCGAGCCCGGTATAGAACTCGACAAAGCCGTCATAATTCTGCGAGGTCTGATACATCACCTCCAGATACCTGTCATAGTTCTCGGCAACGTCCTTGTAGTCGTGCAGATCCATAATAAAACCTCCTTTTTTATATTGCGTTACGCTCCTTTGTCGCTTAACATTGTGCAGACGTGAAAGCTTGGTTTCCGCGTTATTGTGTATTGTTTCATAACCGCACTTCCCTATTTGTAAATATAATCTGATAAAGATAGAAATGGTCATTCAGCGCAAACGCACCAACTTTCTGCCCGTCGCAGGAATGAGAGACGACATACGTAAGTCAGAAGTCTGTTTCGCTGACTTCGTCCCGGAATTAAAAAACCGCTTATCCCGTAAGATAAGCGGTCAGACACAAATACAATGTGAGCAGCCATTATCCGCGAGGATACCGATATTCAGACAACACTTTAAGACCATACGACATTTCGGTTCGCATAGTCATCATAGCGGTCATCATAGCAGTTCCGAGCACGAACATAGCGTAAGCTCCTTTCCAAAGTTTTTTATATTCTATCACAGATATCCCATTTTGTCAAGAGGCTTTTTAAAGTACATTTTTTCGTACTCAATTTTCTATCTGCTTGCCGAGAAACATCGCTGCCGCTTTGGCGAGCATAAGGTTCTTCTCGTCTGCTTTGGGAGCGCCGTCTGTGTCGATGAGTGCCACTGCTCCGATAACATCTCCCGATGAGATTATCGGCACTGCGGCAAGTGCGGGCTTATCAAGTCCCTCTATCGGGAAAAGGCGCGGCATATCGGGTCTGTCATAGGCATAGCTCTTTCTCTGCTCGATAAGTTCTTCCAGCGCAGGAGACAGCCGTCTTTCTGCATACTCTGTTTTCCGTGCCCCCGATACTGCCACTACGTGATCGCGGTCAAACACCAGCGCCGCCTGTCCCGTGAGTTTTGCGATGACCTCCGCTGCCTGAGCCGTACCGCCGTCAAGCTCCCCTACGGGCGAATACTTGCGGAACACAACCTCGCCTTCCGGGCCGGTGTATATCTCAAGGGGGTCGCCCTCACGTATCCTCATTGTTCTGCGTATCTCCTTGGGGATAACTACCCTGCCGAGGTCGTCTATTCGTCTGACAATTCCTGTTGCTTTCAAACTGATCCCTCCGTTATAGATTTTGTGGGAATAGTTTGCGCAGGTTTTGACATTTTATTCATTTTGGATCTGAGATGAAAAGCTCCTCCCCGAAAGAAGCAAAAACCTCCCGATCAATGATCGGGAGGTTTGCGTCAGATATACTTCGTGTAGACATCTCTGTAGTTGCCGTAGCCTGCGGCATAGCGTGCGATAATGATCGCATCGTCTGCGGTGACAGATCCGTCACGGTTCATATCGGCGACATCGGAGTTATAGCGTGAATCATAGTCTCCGTAGCCTGCCGCCAGTCTCGCCGCTATGATAGCATCATCGGCTGTTATGTCACCGTCGCCGTTAATATCACCCACAAGGCGTTCAGCCGGTTCGGGCACAACAAGCGTCAGTGCAATGGAGCCTGATTCGCCCGGAAGTTTAAAGTTTTCATTCCAAAAGCTGTCATAGGTGAATGTTCCGGTATATGTCCCCGGTACAGCATTGTTGTAATCATTGGGGTCGATATATATTGCCATTTTAAAGGTCTCGCCTTGTGAAGAATGCCCGTTTCCCTGATACTTTCTTCCTTCTGCTCCGAAATGATATTCATCATCGACCGAAAAGGGAATATCGTGCCCGTTGCCGTCGGAAAGTTTTCCGCCGTTCATAAAGAAACCTATCTGATTCACTTGCTCACCGTTGTATGCTGTTCCAAGCACAAGAGAGGTCAATGTACATTCGATATCCGTATAGCCGCTGCCGTTGAGGGTACATTCTGTCGGTTCAAGTGTGTAACTGCCGGCATCAAGATCGGGCACAACAAGCTTCAGGGCAATGGAACCTGATTCGCCCGGAAGTTTATCTCCTGCGTCCCAATAGCTGTCATAAGTGAATGTTCCGGTATATGTCCCCGGAACAGCATTGTTGTAATCATTGGGATTGATATATATAGCCATTTTAAAGGTCTCGCCTTGTGAAGAATGCCCGTTTCCCTGATTCTTTCTTCCTTCTGCTCGCAAATGATATTCATCATCGACCGAAAAGGGAATATAGTGCTTGTTGCCGTCGGAAAGTGTTCCGCCGTTCATATAGAAACCTATACTTCTTGTTTGCTCACCGTTGTATGCTGTTCCAAGCACAAGAGAGGTCAATGTACATTCGATATCCGTATAGCCGCTGCCGTTGAGGGTACATTCTGTCGGTTCAAGTGTGTAACTGCCGGCATCAAGATCGGGC